>WNEY01000019.1_pt1 | contig 67028 bp, 64 predicted proteins | sample 5400531 | NCBI WGS metagenome assembly WNEY01 (sample SAMN13153338, study PRJNA577476) | soil metagenome | isolation source: 200 cm saprolite under Douglas fir tree site 1 | place: USA:California | collected 2015-04-18 | reverse complement strand
CGGCAAGATAGAGAGTTAGGAGGACGGCTCCAGATAGCGCAACGATTTTCGGCCATACCGGGCTCTGTCCAAGCCAGAAGCCCATCACGCAGGGGACGCCAGCCGCGGCGGCCGTGATCCCCAGGTCCACCGCGATTAACGTCAGGACTTGCCCCGAAATGTAGTGCCGATAAACCCGGAACACGGGCGGCTATCTAGGCAATCTTCATGCCTCGGAGGACCGCGGAGGAACTGCCTGATTTCTTGTAGAATTCTTGTTTTAATCACTTACATTGTGCAAAGCCTGCGCTAGCCGTGAAATAAAGACCGATTCGCGCATGCAACCGGCGGCGTAAGCGTGCAAAAGCTGCACACGCAGTAAACCTCCCTCGGAGTTAGGAGACGCAGCCGTCGAGATTCGGCGTCCGGCTAATCTGAGGGTGGCGAAGCGAAAGCGCTGGCGCGTGATGAAGGCGTCGGAGTCGTCGACGACGAATCGGAGGAGGGCCAGCGTAGGCAGCTCGGCCCGCGCTCTCCTACATGATTCTAATAGAATAGAACTCCACCACTGATGACACGCGTACGCTATTTTCTGTGTCGTTGATTTCGCACGACGAGGACCAGGTCAGGATGGAGCTCGTTGACGATATTCGAGAGATCATCGGGCTGTCCCAACGAAGCACTGGGGGGCCAGCGGCGGCAGCTCGGGTGTACGCTTGCTTACACGATTTCGACTAGAACTTCACCGCCAATGACACCCGGGCGCGATTTTCCGTGTAGCTGGTTTCGCGTGGCGTCGCAACGCGCTCGATGTAGCTGTACAGGAAGTTGACGGTCACCCTTCGCGACAACTGGAGCGAAGAGCCGAGCGTCCCGCCCCAGTTGCTTGCACTCTCACCGGCCGTGCCGCCTCCGACTCCAGTGAACTCATTTTCCCGATAGAAGGCGCTGACGCCCACGGCGACTGCCGGGGTGAACGAGTGAGTATAGGAAGCGGTTACCCCTTGAGTCTTGACGACACCGAAGTTTTCGCCCGTGGTGAAGGTTTCGGAGAAGCCGCGGTCGCCCTCGAGCCTGGCGGTCCCGCGCGCGAAGGCGTAGGAGAGGCCTGCTATCGTGGTCACCAAAGGGCCGATCTCCTCTCCAGAGTCGGTCCGCACCCCTCCGACGCCGACGCTGCCATTGAGGGACCAGGGGCCGCGAACGTAGGCTCCAAACAGGGACCCGTTCCAGATCTGGAAGTCGACGTTCGTTCGTCCATCTTGATTGACGTCAGGCCCCCGTTGACTCCGAAACGCGTATCCTGCCGCGATCCCTCCGGACAACGCCGCGATTTGCCGTGTCAGGGAGCCGGTGAATTGGTGACCGGTGATCTTGGATCCCCCGGATGTGTCACTGGTCAAGTAGTTATACCCCAGCAAAGCTGTATTGACCTGATAGAACGGTACCGAAACGCTGGAGCCGATGGTGTGAGAGCTCGTGTCGCTGCCCCCCTCGTTGAAGAAGGTGGACAGCTGGTAGTATTCTCGCGTCGCGATGGTCCCGAAGAGTTGGTCGGAGTCGATAGCGAACACATTGCTCGTAAAGGTCCGGCGCTCGCTCCGAAGATGCAACCGATCGGCCTGGGTCGGTTCGTCGCCGCGCGTGAATGCATCAAGAGCGCTGAACCGGAGGCGCGGGGTTGCTTGCCACGCCACCTGCGCCAGCAACAAGTGGAACAGGCTTAGGCCCTCGCTGGAACTGTCGTGAGAGACCGATAGAGCATAATCGAGGACACCAGTCGTGAAAGGGCTGTTGATAAAGAGTGTCAGGCCGGGCGTGAGGCTGGTCCGAAAGTTTTCCTGACGATCTCGTGGCTGGAGTTTGAAGTTGTCGCTGTACTCCTCGCTCAACGTCAGAGAGGGCTGGAGATCAAATGTCGCCGCGGGCGGGTGGCCAGCAGGACGCGTCGGGAACAACGGCGCCGCAACAGAGGGGACCGTGGGTGGTGGTGGCGCAGGAAGCGGCTGGGGAACGACTTCGGGAGGCTCTGTCGTCGGCTGTCCGGGGTCAGCCGACGGGGCTGGCGGTCGGTCGCGCGGTCCGCGAGGCGGCGATTCCTGACCGAGCGCAACGAGCGGCTTCAACACGAGAAGCGCAACCAGCAGCGGCAAAAGCCACTTGCGACGTCTCGCGCCCCGACTGCCCACATCTTCTAGCCTTGGAGGAATCTAGAAGAGCCTCTGAGGAATGGTAATAATGTCGTTTGCTTTCAGAGTCAAGTCGGTGGCGTTCTCGGGCTCTGACATCATTTCGCTGACGTTGGCCCGGATCGTCTCCTTCTTCCTCTCACCTCTCAGCACGGTCACGCGCTTGGGTGCGGCCAAGGCTGTCAGCCCGCCGGCCTGGGCGATGGCCTTTAGAATCGTCAGATCCCTCGTAAACTTGATTGGACCGGGGTTCTTGACCTCGCCTTGTACGTAAACCACGTCGGCGATGGGGACGACGACTGTGTCGCCTGGCTCGAGCTTCAGGTTGTGGCTGACATCACCTCTCTTGATCAATTGCCCAAAGTCCACCGGGATCGTCTTGTTGCCTCGCAAGACGAAAGCGGATTCTAGGTCAGCCGCCGGAACCAGGCCTCCCGCTGCCGAAATGGCTTGCAGGAGTGTCCGATCTTGAGTGAGCTGCAGGGGACCCGGCCGGGCGACGCCTCCGACAAAGAAGATCGAACGACTTCGAATTTCCTTTACGCCCACCATGACGCGGGCGCCCTTGACTGTGCGGCCGTACATTTCTGCCAGCGTCTGAGCCAATTCTGATACTGTACGTCCACCCGCGTGGACCTCTCCGACCAGCGGCAACGAGATCTTTCCGTCGGGTCGGACGAACACCACCTGATCGAATTCCTTCTGGTCCCAGACCGAAATTTCGAGAACGTCGTCCGTTCCAATACGGTAATCAGGTTCGTTGGCCCCGGTGATTCGAGGCACCCAGAACAGAAGAGCAATGCAAAACGCAGCGACGAGAAGCACTAACCGGCCCATTGCGCAGGTGCTCATGAGTTCGATCCTCCGCGACCGTTTGTGACCCGCGACGCCTGCCGATACGCCTTGAGCTTGTAGTGTAAGCCGCGGAGGCTGATGCCAAGAATTTTGGCCGCCTCAGTGCGGTTGCCGCGAACCTGCTGAAGGGTGTTGATCAGGTACCGGCGTTCTACTTCCAACAGCGACAAGCCAGGCTCCAGCTGTAGAGAGGGGAGCATCGACGGATGGTTGTCGGCAAAGACGTCTCTGACCGTGAGAGTCTCGCCTCCAGCGAAGAGGACGGCCTGCTCGATGAGGTTCTGAAGTTGCCGAACATTGCCCGGCCACGGGAGCGCCATGAGACGCTCCAAGGCGTCGCGAGTGATGCCAAGGACGGGCTTATTGTAAGCGACCGAGAACTTGTGGAGGTAGTAGTCAACGAGCAGCGGGATGTCTTCTTTCCGTTCGCGGAGCGGCGGCACCTCGATCATGACCACCCCGATGCGGTAGTAGAGGTCTTCCCTGAAGGTGCCTTTCTTGACCTCGTTCCGTGGGTCCTTGTTGGTTGCCGTGATAAGGCGAATATTCGAGCGAATCGGCTGCGTCCCGCCTACCTTGAGGAACTCGTGTGTCGGGATTACACGCAAAAGCTTCGTCTGCAAGGGCAGGCTTAGTTCGCATATTTCATCGGCGAACAACGTTCCCGTGTGGGCCAGGGAGAAAAGGCCCTCCCGGTTGTCGACGGCTCCGGTGAATGCCCCTCTCACATGACCAAAGAGATGGCTCTCCATGAGACCTTCTGGGATCGCCGTGCAGTCGAGCGTGATGAACGGGCGGTCCCGCCGAGGGCTCGCGGTGTGGATGGCACGCGCGATCAGCTCTTTGCCCGTCCCGCTCTCTCCGTAGATGCACACGTTGATATCACGACTCGCTACTTTTTCGATTCGAGAGAAGATCTCCAGTATCGGGGCTGACTCACCGACGATCCGACAATCCGCCACAGCAGAGACCACACCCGTCACGCGGCCAGGGAGCATGCTTCAGACCCGGGTGCGAACAAGACAACGAAAGTTCGTCGGAGCGACTGCTGATACCGTCAAGAGGACTATTTTGTCCAGACCACATGAGGCTCCACACACTCATCCCGCTTATCCTCGATGGGTGTGCCACGGGCCGTTGTTTTGATCTTTAGTGATTCCTACCCAGGGCATACGCGAGAAATCGACTTGCCCCTCGTCTCAGTCCCTCCGCATCCGTGCTGCCGGATCAGGTCGGACGATATAAGTCGGTCGGATGCTGCGCTAGGCGGTCGGTGCGCTGACAATCTGCCAAAACAGATGCATTGTCAAGTGACTTTTGGGCGAGCGCGACGCTATCGTCGAACCAGAGGAGACTGAGGCGTAACTAGGACCGACGAGCTCGCGATTTCCATGCGTTACCCATCGCCCGCGCGCGATAATGCAAGCAAGCTCGGCTCGTGGTCGCTTAGTTGGCCTTGTCTGCTACTGGTTCGGCGCCGACCGGAGCAGTTCGTGGTCCTCCACCGCAACGGCGTCGACGGGCTCATCGGGCGTGTGAGGCCGCCGTCGCTTCCTGTGCAAGTTTCGCTCTTCGGTCTCGGCGAGCTCGCGGGTCGGCTGGAAGAACGGGATCAATCTCCTCCCACTCAACTTCGGCGTAGAGCTGAAGAGCCCGGCGCTCTCGGCCGCCTCGGTCCGTCCTGAGCCCGGTGCGCCGCGTCGGAGACGGGCCCTGCAACCTCTCGGGCGGCAACAACCAGCCGCACGTCGTGACGGTGACGAACCTGGAGACCTTCCCGGTGTACTTCGATTGCGAAGGTTCGACCTCTTACCCCATGCCGACTCCTGTGGAATTCCAATCCAACACCCATCCCCACGTGTCACCGGCGAGGTGGGTGGCGAACCAGATATGGGTTGGTACTGCTCCTCCGGCAAACTCGCTCATGTTGAGTCACGTAGAGTTGGTGAGCAAGTTTCCTGGGACTCCCATTGTCCACACCACCCTCACCGGCCGGGTGGCGTCCCGCTTGATGTGGAAAATCGAGAGGCGATCTTCCGGCATTTCATCGATCGCCGGTCGCGACTGACAGTGTCGTGAATCGCGGCGAGGGGGATATCAGGGTATTGCCTCGCGCGCGATCGTCGCTCGACGAGGCTCTGAGCGATCGCGATTCTCTCGTCCCTGGCCGCGAAGCGCAAGAGCCCGGCTCGATGGCGTCACGCCGGGGGCCGCAGCCGCTTGCTGATGACGGTTGCGATCGTCGCGTGCCCATCGATCTTCCGCAGCTTGATCTGCCCGCTGGCGACCAGCTGAAGAGCAGGATCAGGGCGGCGTCCTCCGTCGGGAGTGACCTCTGAGTCTTCACGGCGGAATTCCTCATTGAGCCGTTCGATCACGTTCGTGGTGCGCAACGTCTTCCACTGCGCCTTCGGGAAGGTGAAGAAGGTCAGCAGCTCCGCGCCGCCCTCGCGCAGGCCGCGCACAACGCCGGGACTGCGCTTCGCCCACTTGCGTTCGAAGGTCGTGGACGCCGCGCGGCCTGCGTCGGCGGCCGCCGCATAGACGATGCGATGAAAGTCCTCGCGGAGCTCGTCGAGCGCGTGCTTGGGCGCCTTGCGCTCGAGGTTGCGCAGCTTGTGGACGGCGCAGCGTTGCACGGCCGTCGCCGGCCACGTCCGGCTCAGGACCAGGCGCAGGCACGGATTGCCGTCCATGATCGCCAGGAGCGGGGCGCGGAGGCCCGCGGCGAAGACCTTCCAGGCGTCGCCCGATTCGCTGCCGCACAGCTCCGCGCGAGCAACTCCTTGTGGCCGTTGGCGAGCACGGGCCGGGCCGTCAAATCGCGCCCTCCGCCTCGAGCGCGCCGATGTCAGCCTCGCCGTATCCCAATTCCTTCAGGATCTCGTGACGGTGCTGGCCGAGGAGAGGCGCCGGTGAGATCTTCGTCGGTGAGGCCGAGAGTTTCACCGGATTGCCCGCGGTGACGTAGCGCCCGCGCACGGGGTGCTCGACCTCGACGATCATGTCGCGCGCCTGAAGATGGGGGTCGCTCAGGACCTCGCCGGTGTCCAGGCACGCGCCGCATGGAACGCCGGCGCCGGCCAGGATCTTCATGACGTCGTGCTTCGAGCGCTGCGACGTCCACGCTTCCACCAGGGCGTTGACGTCGTCCTTGCACTGCCAGCGTGCCTCGGCGGTGTCGTAGCGCGGGTCGCCGATGAGGTCGTCCCGCCCGATGGCGTGGAGCAGGGGCAGCCACATTTGCTGCGGCACGAAGATGAAGACGTAGTCGTTGGGCCCGCCGGGCCGGCACCGATACGTCGTCCCCGGTACACCGGCGCCGAGCTGATTCCCGGTCCGCGCGCCGGGCTTCCCGAGGCGCTGGTGATCGCGCAGGCTGACCCGGATGAGATTGACGACCGCGTCCTGCATGGAGACCTCGACCTGCTGGCCTTCGCCGGTCGTGTGGCGCTGCATGAGCGCGGCGAGGATCCCGATCACGCAGTGCATCCCGGTGCCCGAGTCTCCGATGGACGGCCAGACGTAGGTCGGCGGGCTGTCCGGGAAGCCGGTGACGCTCATCGCCCCGCCCATCGCCTGCGCGATCGGCTCGTAGCTCTTGTAGTCACGATACGGCCCGTACGACCCGAATCCTTTGATGCTCGCGTACACGAGACGCGGATTGAGCTCCCGGACTTCGCGATGGCCGAAGCCCAGACGCTCGAGCACGCCGGGGCCGAAGTTCTCCAGGAGCACATCGGCGGTCCCGAGCAACGTACGAAACACATCCTTGCCGCGCGAGTTCTTGAGATTGAGCGTCAGGCTGCGCTTGTTCGCGTTGAAGGACAGGTAGAACAGACTGTCCGCGTCCGGCCTATCCTTCAACATGGAGCGGGCGGGGTCGCCCTTGATCGGCTCCTCGACCTTGATCACGTCCGCCCCGAGCCAGGCCAGCATCTGGCCGCACGAGGGTCCGGCCTGATTGTTCGTGATGTCGACGACGCGGATGCCCGACAGCGCTCCGTTCATTGATGGGGTCCTCGGTGGATCGGAGACGGCGATGCCGCGGCGATGCGTCGCTCAGACCGCATCGGGCGGCGCCGCGACGACGTCTTCGTACCGGTGCCGTTTGGTGATCAGGCGCGAATGCTGGAAGACGTCGAGCGCCACCTCGAAGGCCGGGCGCGTGATCTCGACGTGCGGCGTCCAGCAGCCGAGCCTCTGGTAGTAGGCGAGGGTCGCGGTGAGTACGGCCCGGTCGATCTCGGGGAAGAACGGAGCCTCGGCTTCGGCGATCTTGGCCGCTGGCGTCGCGACGATCCAGGCGCGCGCCGTGCGGTAGGCGCGCATGAAGCGCCGGGCCATGTCGGTGCGCAGCCACTCACGGGTCGCGGCCAGGCTCGAGAAGGCGCACGGGCCGATCGCCTCCCCGACGGACGCCACGACGTGGCCGACGCGGTCATGCTCGAGCTGCTGCGGTGCCGGTCCCTGCTGGTGAATGTAGTCGCCCTCGCCCTTCCGGAAGGCCTGATCCATCTGTGCGCTCGGAACGTCGACCGCGCCGATCGCCGCGTAGTCGAGACCTCGCCGGTGGCAGGCGTACTTGAACATTGCGAGCGGCTGGCCGCCGTGGTCGACGAGGACCTTCCGGCCCTTGAGCGTGTCCCATGAGAACGCCGGATCCGGCTGGCGGGCGGTCAGGAAGAAGCCGTCCTTCTCGTTGATCTGGGCGAAGTGAAGGGCCGGCGGCGCCTGGCCTTTCTCGAGCGGACCGAAGCCCTGCGAGGGCGCCGACTGACAGACGTGGACCGTCCCGTTCACGAGCCCGTCGATCGCCGATTTGCCCGCCGGCGCGACTGAATGCTTCGGCTGCAAGCCCTCTGCCTGGAGAAATCCGCCGGCGATCGTCGCGATCAACGGTGAGTAAAAGGCCGAAAAGCGCGTGAACTGGATGCTGATCTCGTCGCTCACTGATGCCTCCTCTGTGCCGTCTGGGAGAACACAATCGCGCTCCTCGGCGGTGGAGTCAAGCGTACCCCATTGTCGATCGGCATAGAATTGCCTCATGCTGAGATGTCGACAGGCGCTCACAGTCGCGGCGCTCGTGACCTCCGCCGCCCTGAGCGCCTGTAGCGGCTCGTTCGTCGGTCCCTCGATCGCCACGACCGCGCCCGGCGGATTCTCAGAGCAGATCCCGGTCACTCTGTCGAAGCCGGACGGCCCGGGGCCGTTCCCCGCCGTCGTGATCGTGCACGACTGCAGCGGGCTCGGTCCTCGCTCGAGCGGCGCGCCCGACCGCTGGGCGCGGGAGCTCCTGGGGCGGGGCTACGTCGTGCTCATTCCCGACAGCTTTACGACGCGCGGGTTTGCCGACGGCGTCTGCACCGTCACGTCGACGCGTGGGATCGACGTCAGCCCCGAGCGCCGCGCCCGCGACGCCTACGCGGCGCTCGCCCATCTCCGGACGCTGCCCTACGTCTATGGATCACGCGTGGGTCTCATGGGCGGCTCGCACGGCGGGTCGACGACGCTGGCCTCGATGATCGCGCCGGAGCGCGACGGCGAGCCGCTGGCGCTGGACAAGCGGGCGGGGTTCGCCGCCGCCGTGGCGCTCTATCCACGATGTACGACGCGACAGGGTGCGTTGCGCGGCGACGCTGCGGGGGTGTATCGTCCGGTCGCACCGTTGCTGATCCTCACCGGAGAGAAGGACGACTGGACCCCGGCGGAACCGTGTCGAAAGCTGACCGAGGCGGCGCAGCGGGCCGGGTATCCGGTCACGATCAAGATTTATCCAGGCGCGCACCACTCGTTCGACAGCCACAACCCCGTGCGCTACGTCGAGGCGCGCAACAACCCCAGTTCCCCCACCGGCCGCGGCGCCACGACGGGCGGCGACCCCGCGGCCTGGGCCGACAGCATTCGCGAGGTCGCCGCGTTCTTCGGCCGGCACCTCAAGTAGGCGCCAGCAAGACGGGAGAGACACATGGCAGCAACGGTGCGTGGAGCGATCCGCGAGCTGATCGAACAGACGATGCTCACCATGGGCGCGCTCCTGGAGGCGTCGGACCGCGAGCTCTCCGTCCCGTCCTCTCACGGGTGCGCGCAGGGCAAGGACGTCTGGACGCTCATCACCAATGACATCGACCACGAGAAGATCCACACGGGACAGGTGCTCGAGGGACGCTATGAGTCTCGGATCACCGCCTCACCGATGGAGCGGCTGGTGGCCGAGTGGCTCGTCGAACGGGCGCGCTTCATCGGCTCGCTCATCGGGCTGAGCGACGAGCAGTTCAACACGGAAACCGGACCGGGGCAGTGGACCTATCGGGCGGTTGCAAAGCACGTGCTCACGGTGGAGCAGGACTCGCTGAAGACGATGGCGGCGGACCAGGAGGCACGGGGACGTCGTTCTGAGGGATAACTCAGGTTCCCGCTCGTCGCCCACGTCACCGTAGCGGTCGGAGCCGTCGGAGTACGGGCGACCGAGCCGCGGCGTCCGGCGCGTCCCCCACCGTCACGGCCCGCCGGAGCCTCGTCGCCGCCGCCTCCGCGTCGGCTGGAGACCGCGCGTGGACCACGGCGATCGGCCGGTCCTGAGTCACCGCGTCGCCGACGCCACGCACGTCCGCGAGACCGACGGCAGAGTCGATGGCGTCCTCGACGCGTTGGCGGCCACCGCCGAGCTCGACCACCAGGAGTCCGACCGATCGCGCATCGACGCGTGTGACGACACCCGCGACATCGGGAACGACGGCCAGCTCGACCGGAGCCCGTGCGAGGTGTCGCTCCGGGCGCTCGACGAGATCCCGCGGGCCTCCGAGCGCGGTGACCATACGCGCGAAGCGCTCGGCCGCGGCGCCGGACGCGAGCGCTTTCTCCACCGCGGCGGAAGCTTCGACGCCGTCACGCGCCAGTCCTCCGAGAACCAGCAGGTCGCTCGCCAGAGCGGCCGTCACCGCGTGGAGCCGGCTTTCCCGCGCCTTGCCCGTGAGGAAATCGATCGCTTCTCGGACCTCGAGCGCGTTTCCCACGTGGTGGCCGAGGACCTGGGCCATGTCGGTCAGCAGCGCACCCGCCCGTAGCCCGGCGTCCTCGGCGACCGCCAGGAGGCTCTCGGCGAGCACGGTGGCGGTCTCGAGCGACGGGGCGAAGGCACCGGAGCCGACCTTGATGTCCATGACGAGCGCGTCGAGTCCGGCCGCCAGCTTCTTCGACAGGATCGACGCGGTGATCAGCGGAATGGAGTCGACGGTCGCCGTGACGTCGCGGATCGCGTAGAGCCGTCGGTCCGCGGGGACCAGAGCCGCGGTCGGGCCGACGATGGCGCAGCCGGCCGCGCGCACGGCAACCTGGAAGCGACCCACGTCGGGAGTCGTGTCGTAGCCGGGAATGCTGCCGAGCTTGTCCAGCGTGCCGCCCGTGTGCCCGAGGCTGCGGCCCGAGATCATCGGCACAAAGCCGCCGCAGGCCGCCACCACCGGAGCCAGGATGAGGCTGACCTTGTCGCCGACGCCACCGGTCGAGTGCTTGTCGAGAATCGGGCCGCCGAGGTCGGGCCAATCGAGGACGGCGCCCGAGCGCGACATGGCTCGCGTGAGCGACGCGCACTCCTCTCGCGTCATGCCGCGGAAGTACACCGCCATCGCGAAGGCGGCCACCTGGCCGTCGCTCACCGAGCCGTCGACGATCCCCGCCACCAGACGCGCGATCTCGTCCTCGCGCAGGGTCGCGCCGTCGCGTTTTTCGCGGATCAGCTCCGCCGCCGTCGCGCGGATCGTCACACTCCCTCGAACACGTCGGCCCATTCCTCCAGCATCTCGGGATATCCGTAGCGGACGGTGAGGCCGACGTGGTCGAATCCGGCCCGAGCCAGCTCGCGGAGCTGTTCTCGCAGCTCGGCCTTGGGTCCGGTGAAGGTGGTCGCGCGAATGAGCTCCGCGGTGCAGATTGCTTGCTCCTCCGGTCGCAGGAACATCAGGTGCCCGCGATGGTTGCTCAGATAGCGAGCATCCGCGGGCTCGTACTCGAGATAGATCCGGCGATATCGCTCGATCAGCGGCGCGAGCTGCGGTGGAATCGGACGTCCCAGGTCGCCGAACTCTTCGCGCTCGACCAGGCTGTGCAGCGCGATGGTGGCGGTCGGACCTGCGTGGGCCCTCGCCCGAGGGCTGTCACCGGCTTCGTTGTCCCCAAGGACGCAGCCGGCAATGGCTGCCGTCGCATGCAGCCGGGCCTGGTCCCGACCCGCGTCGCGCCAGGCGGCCTGCATGTCGGCGATCGCGGCCTTGGCGTGGGCCACGTTGGCCGTGGCGTGGATCCACCCCGCACCGAGCTTCGCCGTGAGCCGTCGAGCGCGCGGTCCCAGCGCGGAGACGTGCACGGGAATCGGGTCCTTGATGTTGACGGCCCCGATCTCGGGGTTGAGGAATCGGATCTTCCGGCGCTTGTCCTCGAACGTCCACTCCAGCGTCTCGCCCGCCAGCAAGCCACACACGACGCGGACGTATTCCTCCATGTCCCCGAGCCTCACGGGGCGCAGCCCCATCGTGCGGCGGGCCGTGAAACCGGTGGAGATGCCGAAGTCGATCCGGCCGGGCGCGAGCGCGTTCAAGCTGGCCAGCCCGCTCGCGGCCACGGGCGCGATGCGATTCGACGGGATCAACACGCCGGTGCCGAGACGGATCTTCGACGTCTGCATGGCCGCGGCCGCCATCGAGACGAACACGTCCGCGTTGAGGAGCTGCGTGTCGTAGAACCAGGCGCGGCGGAAGCCCAGCTCCTCCGCGCGCTTCACGACCTTCCAGGAATCCGCGGCGGGCGCCAGAAAGATGTCGCAGTCCATCACGTCGGGCGCGTGAGCGTCCTGGGTCCGAAGGCCATCGGGAGGAGCTCGCCCAGGGTGGCCGTGACGCGGACGCCCTCCGGTCCGCAGAGGTGGATGCGCACGTCCGGACCGGCGAACTCGGTCAGCTGCTGCCGGCAACGGCCGCAGGGAGGACACGGCTCGGCGCCCTCGGTCACGATCACGACCTCGACGATCTGCCGGTCACCCGCCGCGACCATGGCTCCGATCGCGGTGTTCTCGGCGCACTGGGTGACCGGGAAGGACGCGTTCTCCACGTTGCACCCCGCGTAGAGGCGGCCGCTCGCGGCTCGAACGCACGCGCCGATCCTGAAACGCGAGTAGGGCGCGTGGGCATTTGCCAGGGCCCCGCGCGCGCGTTCGAGCATGTCTTCAAGCTCGGAGGGAGCGCCCGACGCTCCTCCCCCAGACCCTCCCACCGGTTCGACGCCGCTCATCGTTCTTTCAGGTACGGAACGCCGATCGCTCGGGGAGCGACCGCGCGGCCGACGAAACCCGCCAGCAGACACAGCGTCAGGATGTACGGCATCGCCTGGACGAGCTGGACCGGCACGACGCCCACGAGGGGCAGCGGCGTCCCCTGCAGGCGCGCCTGGACTGCGTCGGCGAAAGCGAAGAGGAGGCACGCGCCGAGCGTCGGCACCGGGCGCCACTGCCCGAAGATGAGGGCGGCCAGGGCGAGATACCCTTTGCCCGCCGACATGTCCCGGATGAACGACGCGTGGTGGGCGATCGACAGGTACGCGCCGGACACGCCGCACAGCACGCCGCTCATGACGAGCGCGCGGTAACGCGTGGCGGAGACGGAGATGCCCGCGGTGTCGACCGCATCGGGGCTCTCGCCCACGGCGCGCAAGCGCAAACCGAAACGCGTCCGGTACACGATCCAGGCCACTACGGGGACGATGGCGGCGGCTAAGTAGACGAGCAGGTTGTGGCCGCTCACGACCTCGCGGTAGGCCGTGCCCACTCCCGGCACTCCCGCGAGCGCGGCGGCGCCCGGAAGCTCGATGGGCGCGAAGCGTGCACCGGGACCGAGAAGCGGCGTCTGGCCACCCTCGTGGAACCACGCGTAACCCAGCGCCGCGGTCAGCCCCGAGAGCGTGATGTTGAGCGCCATGCCCGACACAACCTGGTTACCGTGGTGCGTGATGCAGGCGAAGCCGTGCACCAGACTCACCAGGACGGACGCCGCGACGCCGGCGCCCAGGCCGGCCCAGGCGGAGCCCGTCACCGCTGCCGTCGCGGCCGCCACGAAGGCCGAGGCCAGCATCTTGCCTTCGAGTCCGATGTCGACGATGCCCGATCGCTCGGCGAAGAGACCGCCGAGCGCCGCCAGCACGAGCGGCGCGGCCCCGCGTGCTGTCGCCGCGGCGAGGAGCGCGACGAGTAACGAGGTTTCGCTCATCGGACGAAAGCCTCCAGAGGACCGCGGAGCGCGTGCTCGAGGGCGCCACAGACGAGAATGATCAGCCCCTGGATGACCACGACCATGTCGCGCGTGAGGTTCGGCATGTCGAACGACAGCTCGGACCCGCCCTGGTAGAGGGCGCCGAACAGGACCGCCGCCAGCCCGATCCCCAGCGGATGATTGCGTCCCATCAGCGCCACCGCGATGCCGACGTACCCGGCGCCGCCGGGAAAGTTGAGGAGCAGGCGATGCTGGACCCCCATGACCTCGTTGAGGCTCATGAGCCCGGCGAGCGCCCCCGAGATCGACATCGCCACGATCACCGTCCGAGCCGGCAGAATGCCGCCGTACACCGCGGCCGTCTCGTTGTGGCCGAGGGCCCGCAGCTCGTAGCCCCAGCGCGTGTGCCAAAGATAGATCCACACGCCGGCGCCGGCGGCCAGTGCGACGAGCACCGAGAGGTTGAGCGGCGAGCGGCCGATCTCCCAGCCCAGTGATCGAGCGACGTCGTGGAGCTGGGGCAGCCAGGTGTTCGGATCGAACTCACGCGTCTCCGGCGACTGCTGGCCTGGCTTGATCAGGACGTTGACGAGGAGATGCGTCATCAACGCCGAGGCGATGAAGTTGAACATGATCGTCGTGATGACGACGTGGCTGCCGCGCCGGGCCTGGAGCCAAGCGGGCACGAACGCCCAGGCCGTGCCGCCAGCCGCCGCCAGAACGACCGCGGCCGCGACGACCAGCGCGGTCGGCCAGCCCCCGGCCCCGAGACAGAGCAACGCGACGCCGAGACCGCCGATGTAGGCCTGACCCTCCGCGCCGATATTGAACAGCCCACCGTGAAAGGCGACGGCGACGGCCAGACCGGTGAAGACGAAATTGGTCGCGTAGTAGAGCGTGTAGCCGACCGCCTCGGCGTTCCCGACCGCGCCGTTCGCGAGAAGCCAGAGGGCCCGTGTGGGACTTTCGCCGATCAGGACAACCACGACTGCGGAGAGCAGCAATGCCAGGGCGAGGTTGATCACCGGCAGCAGCGCGGGAGCGACCCAGCGGCACCGGGCGCGACTCGAGGCCGACGCTTTCACTCCGCGGATTATCGCGCGCCCCATCGACGATGTCGACGCGCGTCACTCCTCGAACTGGTGTATTCGGCGCAGCTCGGGGAAGAGAACCATCCAGAGCGCCGCCACGGCGATCGTTCCGAGCCCGCCGAGCAGCACGGCCGGTACCGTCCCGAAGAGCGCGGCGGCCAGACCCGACTCGAAAGCGCCGAGCTGGTTCGAGGTACCGGTGAACAGCGAGTGCACGGCGCTCACGCGGCCTCGCATCGTGTCAGGTGTTCGGATCTGGACGAGCGAGGCTCGGATGACCACGCTGACGACATCCGACGCGCCCAGGACGCAGAGCGCGGCGAGCGAGAGCGCGAAGTTGGTGGAGACGCCGAACACCACAGTGGCCGCGCCGAAGACCATGACGGCGCGGAACAGCGTCGGCCCGATCCTACGCCGCAGGGGTTGATACGCGAGGAACATCGACGTCGCCAGGGCGCCGACGGCCGGCGCCGAGCGCAAGACTCCGAGCCCGCGCGGGCCCGTGCCCAGGATGTCCCGGGCGTAGATGGGCAGGAGCGCCGTGGCGCCTCCGAGCAGCACCGCGAACAGATCGAGCGACATCGTGCCGAGCAGCACACGCCGGCTCCGGATGAAGGCGATTCCCGAGAAGACGTTCTCTAGGTTTAGCGGCTCGGTGGCGCGCGCCGCGCGGCGGCTCCGGATGACGGCGGCGCACACGCCGGCGAGGACGAACAGCCCGGCGGCGCTGAGGTAGGGCGCTTCCGGGCCGAGCGTGTACAGGAATCCGCCCAGGGCCGGTCCGACGATCTGCGCGGTCTGGTTCGCCGAGACCAGCCAGGCCATGGCGCGCGCGATGAGCGGCCGGGACACCACGTCGGACACCAGAGCCGTCGTGGCGGGACTCTCGAACGCCCGCGCGGCGCCGACGAGCGACACGATGCCCAGGATGCTCGTGTTGCTTTGCCAGCCGGCGAGGGTGCCCACCACGAGCGTGCCGGCGGCCGCGGCCTCGGTGAACTGGCAGACCGCCGCGATGAGGCGACGATCATAGCGATCGGCGACCTGTCCGACGATCAGCGTCAGGAGAACCATCGGCACGAACTGCGCGAGGCCGACCAGGCCGAGGTCCAGGGCGCTGCCGGTCAGGGCGTAAAGCTGCCATCCCACCGCGACGCCCAGCATGTGGAACCCCATGTTGGCGAAGACCCGCGAGCACAACAGGAGGGCGAAGGCGGGGTGACCGAGCACCAGCCGCGATCCTAGCAGACTGCACGTGATATTGTCAGACCCGCGGAGGGTGCGATGAGACAGGGTTTTCGAGTGATCGATTCGGACACTCACGTGAATCCGTCCCTGGACGTGCTGCTGCGCTACGCTGACGAGGATCTGAAGGCGCGGATCGACGACCTCCAGCCGTACCGGCGGACGGTCAAGACGGTTCCCGGCCGGGGTGACGCCGAAGACGTGGGCTCATCCACGATCCTGTCGATCAGACCCGTTCGCCTGCAGCGGGTGGCCGGCCAAAAATCGGCTCCGGCGGCGCAAGCCGACGGTGATCGCGGCTTCCTGTCCGGACGCACGCAGATGGTCACGCGGCAGCCCATCACTCCGCGTGTCGCGGAGGACAACGCCCGGGGCCGGCTGCGGGACATGGACCTCGAAGGTCGCGACATCGACTTCATCATTCCGGGGCCGTGGGCCTACGGTGCGCCCGCGCTGGCGCCGCATCTGGCGCAAGGCCTGTATCGCGCCTATCACCGCTACATGGCGGACTACTGTGCGGCGGATTCGCGCCGCCTGAAGAGCATGATCCTGGCGCTCGCGACCGACCCGGTGTGGAGCGCGCAGGTGATCAAGGAGCACGCCCAGGAGGACTGGGTCGCGGCGGTCTGGCCGCTGCTCCCAGAAGGGATGCCGATCGACGACCCCGACCTCGAGCCCATCTGGGCGGCCGCCGACGAAGCCGATCTGCCGATCATGTACCACGCCTTCACGGTCGAGACGCCGTACTTTCCGGGCTATCGCGACATCTGGGACAACCCGGCGATGGGTCGCTGCGCCGGCCAAACCTGGGGCGGTCAGCGCTTCCTCTCCTTCATGCTCATGGGAGGCATGCTGGACCGCTACCCACGTCTTCGCATCGGCTCGCTGGAGAGCGGCCACGGCTGGCTGCCTCACTGGCTCGTGCGCTTGACCCGACAGATCGACTACGTCCGAGGCTCGGTGTCGCCCACGCTCAAACACACCCCGCTCGAGTACGCGCAGATGGGGCGCGTCTTCGTCAGCATCGATTTCTCCGAAGGGGTGGCGCTAACGAAGGCGGCGATCGACCTGCTGGGCGACCACGCCCTCATGTTCGCCTCCGACTACCCGCACCCGGAGACGATTTTCCCGGACCACGCCGACACGGTGATCGCCTGGCGTCAGGCGCTGGGCGAGGAGGCGACGCGCAAGCTGATGTGGGAGAATGCGAGCCGCTTCCTGCGGCTGACGTCCACCCCGTGGAGCGCCACGTAGCGGGCAAGCCTCTGTGATCGGCCGATCAGGTGCTCGCGGCCGACGACGTCCATGGAACCATGCGTTTCCGCAGCTCGCTCTCGTCGACTCGAGCCCGAGCCTGTCGATGTGATAGTGCAGGACCAGGATGCGCCTACGGAATCTCAACCGCATCCTCCCGCCGGAACCCGCCCTGCAGCCGATAGAGCGCCGCGAAGGGGCCTCCACGTTGCACCAGCGCTTCGAAGCGCCCGTGCTCCACGACACGGCCGTCGCGCAGGACGACGATCACGTCCGCGCTCCGGACTGTGGACAGGCGGTGAGCGATGATGAAGGTCGTCCGCGCCGCTTTGAGCCGCTCGAGCCCGTGCATGATGAGGGCCTCGGTCTCCGCATCCAGCGAGGAGGTCGGCTCATCGAGGATCAGAATCGGCGCGTCCCTGAGGATCGCCCGCGCGATGGTGAGTCGCTGCTTCTCACCCTCGGACAGCGTCACGCCTTGCTCGCCAACCGCCGTGTCGTAGGCTTCGGGGAAGGTCATGATGGCGTCGTGGATGCCGGCGAGCCGCGCCGCCGCCACGATCTCATCGGGGCCGGCCGAAGGACGACCGAACGCGATGTTCTCGCGGAGGGTGGTCGGCAGCACCAGAGGCGGCTGGAGCACCATGGCGATCTGGCGGCGCAACGAGGCAAGGCGATAGTCGCGCACGTCCACGCCGTCCACGAGGACGCGGCCCGTCGTCGCGTCGAAGAAGCGCGGGAGCAGGCTCAGGAGAGTGGACTTCCCGGCGCCCGTCGCGCCCACGACGGCCACCGTCTGGCCCGCTTGGGCGCGGAGACTCACGTCGGTCAGCACGGGGTGCCCTGGCGCGTACTCGAATGAGACGTCCTCCCACGTCACCTCGCCTCGCGCGCCGTCGGCCGGGAAGTCGCGGTGGCCGTCGGCGATGTCCCGCTCGACGTCGAACAGGTCGAAGACACGCCGCACGCCGATGGCGGAGCCCTGAGCCAGCCCGTAGGTCTGGAAGATACTGTTGAGGGGCCCGTAGAGCGACGCCAGGTAGGAGAGGAAGATCACGAGCGAGCCGAGGCTCAGCGTGCCGTCCAGGACGTGGCGCGCGCCCACCCACACCACCACTGCCGTGCCGGATGCGATCACTGCGTTGACTACGCCCGAATAGAACGTCTGCAACGTGTAGAGGCGCAGGCCGGCCGCGAGGCTCTGTCGGCTGGCCGTCATGAAGCGCCGGTGCTCGTCCTCCTCACGTGTAAACGCCTGAATCACGCGAATCGCGGACATGGATTGCTGAACGACCGCGTAGACCTCGCCGTCGCGGTCGCGGGCTTGCCCGGCCGCCCGGGTGATCCGAACGTTGAGTCGCGCGATGGCGACGAACAAGACCGGGCATACGGCGAGCGCCAGCAAGGTCAGCGAACTGTCCAGGCGGAGCATGATCACGCACATCCCGGCCAGGAGCGTCAGCGCCGTCACGGCCGGGAACAGGCAGTTCATGGTGAGCGTCTGCAGCGCCAGCGTGTCAGCGGTGACGCGGTAGAGCAGGTCGCCGAGCCGCGCCCGGCTGTGGAACGCGAGGGAGAGGCGGTGGAGATGCGCGTACAGGTCGCCGCGCAGCTCGGTCACCATCCGCTGGCCCACGCGGATCGTGGTGTAGTTGTTCAGTACGGTGAGCGCGCCGAGCGCGGTGTAGATGAACACGAGGCCGGCGCACGCGGCGAGCAACAGCGCCCCCGGAGACCATCCAGTCGCCCATCTCCAGGGCACCGGCTCGCCCCCCAGCACCGAGTCGATGATGACTTTGAGCGGCCAGGGCTTGAGCAGCTCGCAACCAGCGATGAGCAGTACCTGGATGAACGCCCACAGGAGCGTCAGCCGGTGCGAGCGGAGACGCGGAAGGATTCGCCGGGTGATGCCGCTCACTTCACCTCTGCCGCATGGCCCTGAAGGCGCGGCGCGTAGTGGAGCCGGGCGCGTCGCGCGACCGTGTGGAGCGTCTGGTAGAGCATCGAGCCCAGACTCAGGCTCTCGCGCAAAAGGGCCACGCCGCCGACGGCGGCGACGCCGGCGCCGGCAATCACCAGCGGCAACAGGCCGAGCTTGATGCCGAACAGAGCCGTCGCGAGAGCACCGGCGGCACCGAGGCGTGCGAGCAGCGACACTCGGAGCGTGCACTTGACCCGGAGCACTCGGCGCGCGCCGCCGTGGTGCTCGGTGGCCACTTTGATCCAGCCTCTCGACCAGATACCCCCGTGTACCTCGAGGTCCCAGTCGCTCCACCCCCGGTCCACACGCACGAAGTAGTTGCGGGCGGTGAGAGCCTCTCGGAGGCCGTGCAGAATCGCCTCCTTCTCGAGGCCATGCTCGGTCCAAAAGGAGATGGCCAACGAGCGCTTGCGCCACGACAAAGGCAATGCCCTGGCCGGTCGGTCGCACGTCACGGGCTCGGCGGCGGACAGGCCACGGGCCCACCAGCGATATCGCTCGAGACAGCGGAGCAACGGGAAGAGGTAGGTCAGCAGCGCGATCAGCAACCGTCCACGGATGTCGTCGGCCCGCGCGGCCACGCGGGCCCGGGTCGCAGCGCGCAGGCAGCATGCCCACGTGAGCATGAGCGGCGCCACGGCGAGCCCGAGCCAGGACCAGCGGTGGCGCGCCAGGGCCCAGACGAGCAGGGCCCCGGCCGCCACGTTCCACTCGAGCGTGAACGGCAGATGCGAGACGAAGCTCGCCGGGGGCTGATAGAGCGTCTGGAAGAGGCCGCGGCCGAAGGTGCCACCGTAGATGACCGGGCGGCGCAGCGGGAACAGCGAAGAGATGCCGCCGTAAATCCGGCCGCGCCACCGCGAGTAGCCCATGGCGTTGAAGCGATCGGGATGCCGGAAGTAGAGCAACGCCTCGGCCTTGCCGTACCCGCGCTGCTGCCCGATGTAGGCTTTCACGGTGTTGCGCCTGAAGTGCCACACCATGGCCGCGGGGCTGAACCCGATGCGGTAGCCGTGATCTTGAAGTCGCCAGCAAAGATCGACGTCGTCACCGGCGGCGCGGAAAATGGGGTCGAATCCGCCGATCTCCTCGAGTACGTCACGGCGAAACGCCATGTTGCAGCCGGGAATGTGCTCGGCGTGGTCGTCGTCCAGCAGCACGTGCTGTGGCCCGCCGGGCGAGGCCGCCACGCAGGAGGCGACGAACGAGTCCTCCGGTGGCGCCAGGTTGGGTCCCCCGACCGCCGGCAGTCCCGAGGCGAGAAAAGTCACCACGAGGTAGTAGAGCCAGTCGGGATCGACGATGCAGTCCGAGTCGGTGAAGACCACGACGTCGCCCCTGGAGCTGGCGATCCCGACGTTGCGGGCGGCGCTCAACCCCTTGTTCACCTGATGAATGACCCGCACGCCCTCGTACTGCTCGGCGATCTCACCGGTCCGATCCGTGGAGCCGTCGTTGACGACCACCACCTCATAGGCGGGGTAACGGAGCTGTTGCAGCGAGGCGAGGCAGGCGTGCATGGTGGTCTCGGCGTTATAGGCGCACACCACGACCGACACCTTGGGGTAGTCGGACAAGGGCGGTAGCTCGTCGGTCGCGTACCAGCGTTGGACCGCGTCAAACGCCGGCTTCCGCTGCCGGTCACGATCGACCAGGCCGAAGGCCCAGTTTCGAATATCGTGCCCGCCGGTGAACCATTCATCCGTGAACGAAAAGACGAAGGTGCCGGCCACGCCGGCGGTGAGCGCCGTCCGCACCTGCCAGGACAGCGCCGTGGCCTGCGTTCGCGGCCCGTCGCGGTGGGAGTCCATGCCGAATTCCGTGAGCACGAGTGGCCGATCAGCCGCCAGCGTATGCAAGCGATAGAGGTACCGGCGGAAATCGTGCTCGCGGTGCAAGTAGACGTTGAAGGCGACGAAGTCGGTGAAGTCGAGCTCGAGATACTCGGTGGAGGGGAAGTTAGCGTAGCCGACGAGCGCCTTGGGCTCCAGGCGCCTGACCACCTCGGCCAGTTTGTGGAGGAACGCCGCGATCCGCTTGGCGCCGTGCCAGCGGACGATATCCGGCGGGATCTCGTTGCCCACCAGATAGCCCACCACGGCCGGATGATTCTCGCATGCCTCGACGGCCCGCTCGACGGTGCGATGGATCGACCGGGTCAACTCCTGCGAATCGAGGAAGCAGACGTGCTCGGCCCATGGGATTCCCACCAGGACGCGGATGCGTCGGCGCGCAGCGAGATCGAGCAGCCAGCGGGGCGGGACCGTGAACGTTCGGAGCGTATTGGCTCCGAGCTCGTTCATGAGCGCCAGATCCAGCTCGACCGTCGCGGGATTGGGGAATTGCTGCCCGGAGTTGGTGGGAGCGAACGGCCCGTAGGTGACGCCCTTCAGCAGGACCTTTTCTGCTCCAGCGAAGAAGAACCGACCCCGCGCTTCGACCTTACCGTTCCACCCCGACCCGGACTGATCCCCGGGAGATGGTGGGACGACCATTGCTCGATCCTTCACCGATGTGCGCCCCCCTGGGGAGCCCTACCACCTCCCGACCGGACGACACATAGCAACAGATGTGCCAGACGAACTCTGCCCCCAACCCCGTCGGCAAGTCACTGATTGTGTGAGAGGTCATCGCGCGAGGTCGCGACAATGGCGAGCGAAGGTGTTCGTATCGCGACGGTACGTTTTACACAGCTGACGCAGGGGCACAGGACCGCGAGAATCGTTATAAGCTCTGTGACGGCCCAGAAGGAGGCGAGGGATGGCAAGACGACGCGTGGTGATCACGGGGGCCGCCGGCTACGTCGGCCAGCGGATGTTCAAGGAGCTCGCCGAGCGATGGGACCTGGTGCCGATCGACGTCATCGCCGCGACGCGGAGCGGTGAGAAGGTGCCCGGCCTGGTGGTCGCCGACCTGACCCGGCCCGACCGCAACGAGTACCGCCAGCACTTCCGCGGCGCGGACGCGGTGATCCACCTGGGCTACGTGCGCGCCCCGGGGATGGACGCCACGACCTGGCAGGAGAACAACGACGCCAAGTTCTGGGCCGAGCACCAGAACGTCGCTCTCGCCTACAACGTCTATCGCGTCGCGCTCGAGGAAGGGGTGCGCCGCGTGGTCGTGGCCAGCTCGAACCACGCCTCGGACTACTACGAGCGTCTGGTCTGGGACGGACGGGTCGACATGGTCACCCCCGAGATGCCGCCGCGCTCCGACAACTGGTACGGCTGGGCCAAGGCCGCCTACGAGCTGCTCGGCTTCGTCTTCGCCACCGGGAAGGTCGACGGCCGGAAGCTCGAGGTCGTGCAGTGGCGCATCGGGGGCCCGCGCGACGACGACATCGAGCACGTGAAGCCGGGAGACATCAAGATGATGCATCGGGCGCTCGGCGCGTATCTCTCCCGGCGCGACCAGGTGCAGCAGGCCATCCGCATGGTGGAGACCCCTGACATCACCGACGAGCACGGTGTGCCGTTCCTGATCGTCTACGGCATCAGCGGCAACACGCACCGCTTCTGGAGCCTGGCCAGCGCCAAGGCGAAGATCGGCTACGAGCCCCAGGACGACAGCCAGGTGAACTTCGCGGACGCCATCGCCGCAATCGCCCGCCGCGCGCCGAAGGCCTGAGGAGGGTGACGCCATGAAGCTGACGCCGGCACAACTCGAGCAGTTCGAGGGGGACGGGTATCTGTTCTTCCCCAGCCTGTTCTCTCCCGAGGAGATCAAAGTTCTGACCGACGAGGTGCCGAGGCTCTACGCCCAGCGGCGGCCGGAGAACGTGCGCGAAAAGGGCAGCGACGCCGTGCGGACGAACTTCGCCGCGCACATGTACAGCGCCCCCTTCGCGCGGCTCGCGCGCCACCCGCGGATGATCGACCCGGTCGTCCAGATCTTCGGCGAGCCGGTCTACATGCACCAGTTCAAGATCAACGGCAAGATGGCCTTCGACGGCGACGTCTGGCAGTGGCACCAGGACTTCGGCACCTGGTTCAACGACGACCAGATGCCCGAGGCGCGGGCCATGAACGTCGCGATCTTCCTGGACGCGGTGAACGAGTTCAACGGCCCGCTGATGTTCATCCCCGGCAGCCACACGCTGGGCGTGCTCGACGCCGGGCACGACACCACGACGACCAGCTATCCCCTCTGGACCATCGACCACGACACGATCACCCGGCTCGTCGCCCGCGGGGGCCTCGTGGCGCCGAAGGGACCCATGGGCTCGATGATCATTTTCCACTCGTGTCTGGTCCACGCCTCGACCTCGAACCTCTCGCCGTGGAACCGGGTGAGCGTGTACCTGAGCCTCTGCGCGCTGTCCAACCACATCCGGCGCTTCAGGCGGCCCGAGTACATCGCGCACCGCGACTTCACGCCGATCGCGTGTCTTCCGGACGACTGCCTGCTGCGCCCGTACGAGGTGGCGCTGCCGTGGAAGGACGGCACGCCGGAGGCGGCCCTCAGGTAGTCCGTCGCGGCTTGATCTTGAGCAGTCTCGCCGCATTGAGCCCCATGATCCGTGCCTTGTCGGCGTCCTTCAGGAAGGTGCAGCCGTCGACGAATCCGCGAGGGTCGTACCAGCCCATGTCGTACGGATAATCGGTCCCGACGACGATGTGATCGGCGCCCCACAGGTTCACCAGGTGCCGGAGCTGCTCGCGGTCGAACACGATGGTGTCGAAGTAGAGCTTGGCGAGCGACTGGCGGGGCTTCCGCTTGAGCACTGTGCGCGGGTCGACGCGGGCGCTCCACGCGTGGTCCATGCGCGCCGGGTAATGCGAGACGTAGCCGCCCCCGTGCGCGGACACGATCTTCAGTTTCGGGAACTGTTCCAGGATGCCGTCGAACACCAGATGCGCGATCGCGACGGTCGAGTCGAGCGGGTTGCCGATGATGTTGATGAAGTAGTGGTCCGACAATCGCTCGCCGCCGGTGAACCCGTTGGGGTGCATGAACACCATGACGTCGAGCGCTTGCACCTTCGCCCAGAAGACGTCGCGGCCCCGCGAGATCTCCCGTCCGGCGACGTTCGTCCCGATCTCCACGCCGCGAAAGCCGAGACGCTTGACGCAGTATTCCAGCTCCTCCGCCGCCGCGTCGGGCGCCTGCAGCGGGACGTCGGCCAGCGCGACGAACCGATCGGGATGCTTCTGGACGATCGCCGCCAGGTTCTCATTGATCGCCCGCGCGGTTTTGCGGCCGAGCTCCGGGTCGAGCGAATACATGAACTGGAAGGGCGAGCACGAGATCGCCTGGACGTCGACGCCCATCTTGTCCATATCGCGCAACCGCTGCTCGACGGACGTGAGGCAGACGAGCACGTTCTCCGCTTGCTGCTTGTTCGTGGCGTGCGACAAATCGTTCGTGAACCGCATCGCCGGCTCATCCTCGCGCCGGAAGACGTCTTTCACCATCTCGTCCGCGGGCGGGTAGTGGACGTGGCAGTGGACGTCGATGCAGAGGTGCCGGCGGCGTCCCTTGGCCGTCCGCGACTCGCCGCCGCGCGCTACCGGACCCGGACAGGTGAAGAGCACGGGCATTCTCCTTATGTGGGGGTTTCGGTCACGCCGGCCATCATCAGCCCGAGCGTCCGCTCGGTGGCGGCGGGGCGCGGCACGTCGCCGACGATTCGCCCGTCGTGCATCACGAGAATGCGGTCGGCCAGCGCGAGGATCTCGTCCAGCTCGACCGAGACCAGGAGCAGCGCCTTCCCGGCGTCGCGCAGCGCGACGAGGCGTCGATAGATGAACTCGATCGCGCCGATGTCGACGCCGCGGGTGGGCTGCCCGATCAGGAGGAGTTCGGGGTTCCGGTCGAGCTCGCGGGCCAGCACGATCTTCTGCTGGTTGCCGCCCGAGAACGCCGACGTGGGGAGCGCGCCGTCGCCGGGCCGAATGTCGTACTCGGCGACCTGTCGATTGAAGCTCGACGTGACCGCAGCGCGGCGGAGCCGGATCGCGCCGTTGTAGGCGGCCTCGTCGTGGTACCCGAGGATGGCGCTCTCGCGCGCCGTGAACGGCATGATGAGCCCCATGCGCTGGCGGTCCTCCGGCACGTGGGAGAGCCCGAGCTGTCGCAGGCGTCGCGGTGAGCGCGCCTCCGCGTCGGCGAGGGTGCGGGCCTTCAATTGGACCCTCCCCGACTTCACCGGTCGGATGCCCGCGAGCGCCTCGAGCAGCTCCGACTGGCCGTTGCCGGCGACGCCCGCCACGCCCACGATCTCGCCCCGTCGCACTGTGAAGCTGACGCGTTTGACGCGCTCCACCCCGAGCGAGTCCTCGACCACGAGGTCGGTCACCTCGAGCACCGCGTCGCCCGGTCGCGCCGGCTCCTTGTCCACGCGCAGGCTCACCGTGCGGCCTACCATGAGCTCGGCGAGCTGCTCCGGCGTCGTCTCGGTCGTGGCGAGCGTGGCGACGACTCGCCCCTGGCGCATCACGGTGACGACGTCGGTGACTTCGCGGATCTCGCGCAGCTTGTGGGTGATGAGAAGAACCGTCTTGCCCTCGCGGCGCAGCGACACGAGGATCCGGAAGAGATGGTCGGCTTCCTGGGGCGTCAGCACCGCGGTCGGCTCGTCGAGGATCAGAAGCTCGGCGTCCCGGTAGAGCGCCTTGAGGATCTCAACGCGCTGACGCTGACCCACGGAGAGATCCGCGACCCGGGCGTCGGGGTCGACCTCCAGGTGGTACTCGCGGCCGAGCCGCTCGAGCTCGGCGCGCGCCCGCGCCAGACCCGCCCGGAGGCGAAAGCCGCCCTCCATTCCGAGGACGACGTTTTCCAGGACCGTGAACGGCTCGACCAGCATGAAATGCTGGTGGACCATCCCGATCCTCGCGGCGAGCGCGTCCTGGGCGCTGCGGATAACCGCCGGCCGGCCGCGTACGAGGATCTCGCCTCGGTCGGGTTGGTAGTAGCCGTACAAGATCCCCATCAGGGTCGACTTGCCGGCACCGTTCTCGCCGACGATGCCGTGGATCGTGCCCCGGTGCACCGCGAGCGACACGTCGCGGTTGGCGTGAACCTCGCCGAACCACTTGTCGATGCCCCGCAGCTCGATGGCCGGCGGGGCCACGCCGTTCACTTCATTCCGCTCCGAGGCATCGGAAGGGGGCGAAGCCCACTCCGAGGTCTACGAGAGCGCTGGGGGCGAACGTTGGTCACCGCCTTGAACGCGCCGTCCAGCTCGGCCGGTTGCGCACCACGGCCTTCGTCGGCGGCTGCGCATCCGAGGGGAGCGGCGCACCGAGAAAAGCAATCCACGGCGACCGAAAGTGACCGCTTGCGTCCTCATTGTCGTGATCGATTCCACTGGTCAGCCCAACGCCGCCGCTCAGCGGCCGGCGAAGCCGGTCCCCTGAAGCGGGTTGTTGGACGAGGCAGCCGCACGGTACAGTAGGCCCATGAAGCTCTCCATCGATCTTTCGCCTGCACAGGCTGAGCGGCTGCGCCTTGAGGCGGAGCGCCTCGGTCTGACACCAGAAGACCTAGCTAAGGCGGCAGTTGCCGATCTCCTGGCAAGTGCGGCCGAGGATTTCAAGACGGCTGCCGCGCGGGTACTGAAGAAGAACGAGGAGTTGTACCGGCGTCTGGCCTGATGCGGTATCTCGCGCTGGCCGAGGTCGTCGAGCTGCACCGGCGACTTCTCGAAGCCACGGGTGGCGCACCCGGGATCCGGGATCTTGGCGCGCTCGAATCGGCCATCGCCCAGCCCAAGGCGACGTTTGGTGGTGTCGATCTGTATCCCACGCTGGAGGAGAAGGCGGCAGCGCTCGGCCTCTCGCTGGTCCAGGATCATCCCTTCGTCGACGGCAACAAGCGCGTTGGGCATGCCGCTATGGAGACGTTTCTCGTTCGATCAGGAACGCGTCATGCTCGACCTGGCGGCGGGCCGCATCGATCGAAGCCAGCTCACCGATTGGTTGCGTCAGCACCTCAGACCTCTCGGGTGAGTTCTGTCCGTTCAAACGCTCCGGTTCAGCCGCCGCAGCGAGCACCGCGAGCTGCGGTCGGCTGCAGTCGGCGGTAGCCAGCCGTTGGACCTCAAACACAGTGCCGACGGCGCGTGAGTGAACTCAATCGATTTGCCCGCGGCCCTCGCCCCGAAGCGCAACATCGCCTTGTCGAGTCAGCTGCGCGCCCATCGAGAAGGCATGGCCAGCATACGGGCCTTCCCCGAATCCATTCTCCCAGTGATCCACCACGGCCTGGCCGACGGGCGTAAGTGCGTCGTCACCGGTCAGAGACTGCACCGTTCGTGAGTCATAGTAGCGTCCTCGAAAGATCACGCGCCCGTCGGCGTCGCTGATCTCCGCGAGCCCCTGTACGTAACCGCTGATCCGCATGGGCCGCCCGTGCTCATCGCGGATGACAACTCTCTGATTGAGTTCCCCGACGAGCCTCGCCCTGATCGGGAGTTGGACGCCGCTGGTAAAGCGCAGGGTGGTCTCATACGCAATCTCGTAGCCGCGGGCAACCATGTACGTGACGCCTTCCTTTTCCTCGCGAACGAACTGGGGCGCGCGGATACGGCGTAGGCCAACCTCGCAGGTGAATGGGCCGGTGGGAAGCGATAGCGATGTCATATGCTCGTCCCCTGTGGGGCGGTGCAGTCACGCTCATCAACTGTGGGCGCCATCGTACACTTGGTGTCCCGCTCCCGCCGCCCTCGTCTGGATGACGATCAGGCTGAGCGGCTGGCTTCCAGCCGGACCGCTCAAGCCTGCTGTTATGCGCGCCCCGGTGCCATCCGACTCTTGGTTGCGTCTGCAACCCTGACCTCTGAGCGCTTCCACCAAAGCTCACGCACTTTCCGAGCGACAGCAATCAGCGGCCAGCGGATCAAGCATAGATATACAGCCCTGTGGGTGACGGAATCATATTCGTGACGCCCGCTTCTGGGATCGGTCCGAATCGGACGACCTGCCACCGCACTCGTGGTCCGGCTGGCCTGGAGCTCGGGGGGAACTGCGCAGCAAGAGCCCGCCAGCCACTCTGTATGCTAAAGACTAGTCCAAGCCGAGCCAGGCGACCGCGAACAGCAGCACGCCGAGGATGGCATCTCCGGCTAAACAATAAAGCTCGGCGGCGGCGAAGCCGTCCGCTGCAGCGCGTGTTAGACGGACTGTACGTTTGACCTCGCATCTCCACGCTCTGCCGCGGCGCGCCGGATCAAATCGTTGGACGGCAGCCCGGGGTTCAGTACCTTGCGGGCTGTATCGGCCCCGGCCACCGGCAGATGCGACGGCTCGAGCAAGCCGAGCTGCACTAGGACCGACGCCTGATCCCAGTAGATACGTTCACAGACAACCTGTCCCGCACGCAGTTGGACGACGACGATCAACGGGACCTCGACCCAATGGCCGGTCGGGGCGACGCCGGGCAACATCCAATCCATCACGATGTCGTGGGTGAACGCGAAGATCATTTCGTCGATCACCCGCTCCTGACCGACCGTCCGGCAGACGGGAGTCAGCCGCGTGTCGGCCGGCATCTTCGGGATGAAGTGACTGCCGTAAAACGCCAGCATCTCGTCCCGGCCGCGGCCACCGGTCATGACCGGGACGTGATTGACATAGTTGTCGTCGGACATGGTCGCCACGGTGGCAGCGGCATCCCGGTCCGCGAACTCGCACCGGAGGTGCCCTTCCCATGCATCGATCAGTCGCTGCTCTTCGGGAGTGTACGTCGAGTCCATGTCGAAGCCTCGCTTGGGCATTCGCCCCCGGCCGTCTGCCTGCTGCACTTCCGACACTCGAACCGTTATCGCGAAACCTAACGATCAGGCTGAGCGGCCGGCGTCGCGCCGCGCCCCCGCGCAGCGATGCTCGGTTAGCTACTTGGCCATGTAGTCGGTGACCTTGATCTTGCCGGCCACGATGTCGGCGCGGGCCTGCTGGAGCCGCTTCTCCATCTCCGCGGTGATCAGACCCCGATTGTGCTGGTCGAGCGAGAAACCGACCCCATCCTCGGCGACGCCCAAAGAGCGCACGCCCGCCTTCCACGTCCCGTCCTTCGCGGCCTTGAAGGACTCGTAGACGGCCAGGTCGACGCGCTTGATCATCGAGGTCAGGACCGAGCCGGGATGGATGTGGTTCTGGTTCGAGTCGACGCCGATGGCGAGCCGCCCCTTGTCCTTGGCCGCCTGGAGCACGCCGAGCCCGGTGGCGCCAGCGGCCGCGTAGATGACGTCGGCGCCGCGGTCGAACTGGCTCCGCGCCAGCTCGCCGCCGCGTGTCGGGTCGTTCCAGGCCGCAGGCGTCGTCCCCGTCATGTTCCGGTAGATCTCGATCTTCGCGTTGACGTACTTCGCCCCTTCCTCGTACCCGAGGGCGAAGCGGCGGATCAGCGGGATGTCCATCCCGCCGACGAATCCGATCTTCCCGGTCTTCGACGCCATCGCCGCCGCCATGCCGACCAGGAACGAGCCCTCGTGCTCCTTGAAGACGATCGACTGGACGTTGGGCAGGTCCACGATCGCGTCGACGATGGCGAACTTGAGATTCGGGAACTCCCTGGCCACTCGCTCCATGCCGCTCGCCTGGCCGAAGCCGATCCCGACGACGACCTGCGACCCACGCCGGGCCATGTTGCGCAGCGCTTGCTCGCGCTGGGCCTCGTTCGTCACCTCGAACTCGCGATAGGCGATCGCCGTCTCCTTCTTGAAGCGTTCGGCGCCGGCGTACGCGGCCTCGTTGAAGGACTTGTCGAACTTTCCCCCCATGTCGAACACGATCGCCGGGACGAACTCCTGGGCCGCGACGCGGGCGGCCGGAGCCGTCACGGCGGCGACCAGGACGGCAACGACGAGCGTTGTCGGATTTCGCATGGCCCGATGATATAGCAACTGCTGGCGGGGTTGATGCCCGTCGGCTATCCTCGGGGCCGCGTGAACGCCAAGCTGCGGATCTACATGGCCGGTCCCCTGGGCTTCTCGGAAGCCGGGCGCCACTTCTACAACTCGGTCCTCGTGCCCTTCGTGAAGAGTCTCGGCTACGAGGTCCTCGACCCCTGGGGCCTGACCGATGCGCGGAAGATCGAGGCGGTTCAACGAATGCCCTATGGACCGGAGAAGCGTGAGGCGTGGCGGACGCTCAATCGAGAGATGGGCGCGACCAATCGAGCGGCGATCGACGAGGCGCACGGGGTGATCGCGATTCTCGACGGCACCGACGTGGACAGCGGCACCGCGGCGGAGATCGGCTACGCCTTCGCGCGCGGCAAGCGCATCGTCGGGTACCGTGGCGATTTCCGGCTGAGCGCCGACAACGAGGGCGGCACCGTCAATCTCCAGGTCGAGTTCTTCATTCACGAGAGTGGCGGTACCATCGTGAATCGCTACGAGGATCTGGGGCCGAGCCTGCGCCCCCTGCGCGCGACCGCGCGCCCTGAAGGAGGAACGGCATGATCAGGTGGCTGGCGATCCTGGTTTTGATCGTCGCGCTTGGATCGACCGCGCCGGTCGTGGCCCAGCAGGTCACGGATCCGCCTGCCAGTGACCTTCTCAACGCCGTCCTGTGGATGCAGCGGTCCGTCGAGTACAAGGCCAGCGCCCTCACGGCCTTCGCGCTGGCCCGGATCCGCCTCGACCAGGCGCTGGCGGACCCGAACTGGACCGGCGCCCCGAAGGAGCAGGCCGGTGCCTACCAGTCGCTTCCGACCGCCGTGATTCTCGACATCGACGAGACGATCCTCGACAACTCCGGCTATCAGGCGTGGATGGCGCTCAAGGGCACGACCTTCGCTCCGAAGACGTGGAATGCGTACGTCAACACGGTGACGTCGCTGCCCATCCCGGGCGCGCTCGAGTTCGCCCAATACGCCGACTCGAAGGGCGTGAAGGTTTTTTACGTCACCAACCGCACCACCGAGGAAGAGCCGGCGACGCGCAAGAACCTCGAGAAGTTCGGGTTTCCGATGGGCGGCACCGCCGACACCATGCTCATGACTGGCAAGCAACCGGACTGGGGCTCGGCGAAGGGAACGCGCCGCGCCCACGTCGCCAGGAGCTACCGCGTTCTCCTCAACGTCGGCGATAACTTCGGCGACTTCGTCGACGAGTATCGCGGCAGCGAGGCCGAGCGCTTGAAGGTGCTGGAGCAGCACAAGGATCGCTGGGGTCGCGAGTGGATCATGATCGCGAACCCGAGCTACGGCTCCTTCGAGTCGGCGCCCTTCGGCCACGACTTCAAGCTGCCCGATGGCGACAAGCGCAGATTGAAGCGCGGCGTGCTCGACGCCTGGCCCGGCCCCTGAGCGTCTCCGACGATCTGCCCCTGGTCGGCGTCACCATCCTGGATCTGACCCGGGTCCTCGCGGGTCCGTATTGCACCCGCCTGTTGAGCGATCTGGGCGCCCGCGTGATCAAGGTCGAGCGTCCGGGCGAGGGCGACGAGATGCGACGCAACTACCTGCAGCTGGAAGCCGGCCGCGGCGACCAGAGCAGCTACTTCACCCGCGTGAACGCGGGTAAAGAAAGTGTCGCCGTGGACATGGCGCGACCCGAGGGCCAGGCGATCATCCGCGACCTGGCGCAAGTCGCGGACGTCGTCGTGGAGAATTTCATGCCCGGGGTCATCGCCAGGCTGCACTGCGACTACGAGACGCTCCGGGCCGTGAAGCCGGACATCATCTATTGTTCCATCTCGGGCTTCGGGCAGACCGGCCCGTGGCGCTCGCGACCCGCGTTCGCCCACATCATCAACGCCGCCTCCGGTCTCATGCATCTCGAGCAGGGCGACGAGCCGGCGCCACGGGCGTCCAACCTCCAGGCCGCCGACGTCCTGGCGGCCACGCACGCCGCGACCGCCATCCTGAGTGCATTCATCCGCCGAGGGCGCACCGGCAAGGGGGCGTACCTCGACGTCTCCATGCTGGAAGCACTCATCGCCGCCGACAGCGTGACGTATGCCGCGGTGCTCAATGGCGGTGAAGAGTATGGCAATCCGCGTCCCGGCATGATCGTGGCCCCCATCGGAGACCGCTACCTGGCCATGCAGTTCACCGGCTCGCCGGAGCTCTGGCCACGCCTGCTGTCCGTGATGAATCCGGAGCTCGGTCGGGACCCGCGATTCGACACCAGCGAGAAGCGACGCGCGAACTGGCGCGAGCTACGGCCCATCGTCGAGTCGTGGCTCGCGACGTTCCGCACGATCGAGGACGCGATCAAGACGCTCGCGGAGGCGCGCATCCCCTGCGCCCCGGTCCTGAGGCCGGCCGAGGTGATCGCGGAGTCTCACCTGGCGACACGGCAGTTCTTTCCCGCGGTGCCACACCCTGCGCGCGGCACCGTACGGGTGACCGCCAGCCCGTACCACGTCGATGGCGAGCCTCTCCGTCCCCGGGGACCCGCCGCCTATCGCGTCGGCGAGCACACGCGCGCCGTGCTCGGCAACCTCCTCGGCTATCCCGCCGAACGCATCGCGGAACTGCTTCGGACGCGCGTCATCGACGCGCCGTAGCGTCACCCAGGATCGCGCCCGGGGCACGGTGTGGTAGGCTACCGCGCAGCCGCGCCTCATTCGCCATGGAGGGAGTCATGCCCACCGACAGTCTCGACGCTGAAGTTCGGAGCCTCATGCCGCCGACGGAGTTCTCCCGCCGCGGGTTCAACGGAGCGGCTTGATGCGGTTCGGGATCTTCGGAAGTGCCCAGGCGAAGCGGGGCGGCCCCGACGTCGACAGCGGGGCCGGATTCCGGGAGTTCGTCGAGAACAACGTCAAGGCCGAGGCGCTCGGCTACGTGAGCTCCTTCGTCGTCGAGCACCATTTCACCGGCTTCGGTCAGATCTCGGCGACCTTGAATCTCCTGACGTGGGTCGCAGCCCGCACGACGACGTTGCGGCTCGGTACCGCCGTGATCACGTTGCCCTGGCACAACCCGGTGCTGCTGGCTGAGCAGGTTGCGACCATCGACTTGCTGTCGGGTGGCCGGCTCGACTTCGGCATCGGCCAGGGCTATCGCCACAACGAGTTCGCCGGGTTCTGCATTCCCATGGAGGAGGCGGACGAGCGGTTCGACGAATCCCTGGAGGTTCTTCTCAAGGCGTGGACCTCGGACACGCCCTGGTCACACCGTGGCAAGTACTGGCAGTTCGAGAACGTCGTCGTCGAGCCCCCGACCGCCCAGAAGCCCCATCCGCCGCTCTGGATGGGTGCGGGGCGGCCGGCGTCGATCAAGAAGGTCGCGGATCTCGGCTACCGCCTTCTCCTCGACCAGTTCGCCCCGATCGACCAGATCGGCGAGCGGATCTCGCTCTACAAGGCCGAGGTCGAGGCGCGCGGTCGCCGGTTCGACCCGATGAGCGTCGGCGTGACCCGTTCCATCAACGTGTCCATGACGGCCGCCGAGCGTCAAAAGGCGCTCGAGACACGCATGGCGGCGCGGCGACGCGTCCATGACCTGGCGCAGCGTCCGGACGGGCAGAACAAGTCGACCATCATGACCTACGCGAATACGCTCGAGGCCGCCGAAGCGGGCGCGCTCTACGGCACGCCGGACGAGATCGCCGTCAAGCTCCAGGCGCTGCGCGACCTCGGTGCCGAATACGTCCTGCTCAACAGCACGGGTGGGATCGAGACGCTGCGCCGCTTCGCGAAGGAGGTCATGCCGGCGTTCAGGGTTTGAGGACGAGCTTTCCCAGCACCCGGCCGCTCTCGAGGAGCGCCTGGGCGTTCGGTTGACAGGCCTGATGGTTCAAGGATAATGACGCCGCTCTGCGCGCTCCGCGCGCATCTGAACTCACCGCCGTGATGAGGAGAGGGACGATGCCCCGTGTCCGCGTTGCCGCTTGCGCCCTGGTTGCCCTGCTCGCCGTCGCCCCGGCCGCCGCCGCCGCGCCCGAGGGCCAGCTGACGTGGGGCGTTCACATCTCGCTCGCGCCGACGTGGTTCGATCCGGCCGAGACCCTCGGCATCATCACGCCCTTCATGGTCATGTACGCGGTCCACGACGCGCTCGCCAAGGCCATGCCCGGGAACCCGACCGCGCCGAGCCTGGCGGAGTCGTGGCAGATATCGCCCGACGGGCGCGTGTACGACTTCACGCTCCGTAAGGGCGTGAAGTTCCACAACGGCGACACGCTCACGTCCGAGGACGTGAAGTTCTCGTTCGAGCGCTACAAGGGCGCCTCCGCCAAGGCCATCCATGACCGCGTCGCCGCCGTGGAGACGCCGGACCCCCTCCACGTGAGATTCCGCCTGAAGAACCCCTGGCCCGACTTCATGACGTTCTACACCGCGGCCAGCGGCGCGGGCTGGATCGTGCCGAAGAAGTACGTCGAGAAGGTCGGCGACGACGGGTACAAGAAGGCGCCCGTCGGCGCCGGACCCTACAAGTTCGTCTCGTTCAACCCCGGCGTCGAGCTGGTCATGGAGGCGTTCGAGGGGTACTGGCGGAAGACGCCGAGCGTGAAGCGGCTCGTCTTCAAGGTCATCACCGACGAGTCGACCCGCCTGGCCGCGTTGAAGCGCGCCGAGGTGGACATCGTGTACTCGATCCGCGGGGAGCTGGCGGAAGAGCTCGTGCGGACGCCCGGGCTCGCGCTGAAGCCGACGGTGATCCAGGCCCCGCAGTGGGTCAGCATGCTCGACCAGTGGGACCCGAAGTCGCCCTGGCACGACCGCCGGGTGCGCCTGGCCGCCAACCTCGCGATCGACCGCAAGGCCATCAACCAGGCGATCACGCTCGGCCACTCTAAGCTGACGTACAGCATCATCCCGAGCACGTTCGACTACTATTGGCAGCCGCCCAGCTATGCGTTCGAACCGGGTCAGGCCAAGAAGCTCCTCGCCGAGGCGGGTTACCCGAACGGCTTCGACGCGGGCGACTACTACCTGGATATCTCGTACGCGAACGTGCAGGAGGCGATCGCCAGCTACCTGCAGCAGGTCGGCATCCGCACCAAGCTGGTGTCGCGCGAGCGCGCGTCGCACTGGAGCAGCTACGCAGACAAGAAGTACAAGAACGTCGCGTATACGGCGAGCGGGGCGTTCGGCAACGCGGCGACGCGGATCGAGTCCTACGTCGTCGGCGGCGGTACCTACGTCTACGGCAGCTACCCGGACATCGACTCGCTTTTCAAGGACCAGGCGGCCGAACTCGATCGCAAGAAGCGCGAAGCGCTCCTGCACAAGATCCAGCAGCTCATGCACGAGAAAGTGATGCACATCCCGATCTGGGAGCTGGCCTTCATCAATGGCCAGGGTCCACGCGTGCAGGAGTCGGGGCTCGGTCTCATCCCCGGTCACGCGTATTCGGCGCCCTACGAGGACGTGAAGCTCAAAGCCAAGTGAACGCGCGCGCCACGAACGCGTACTGGGGACGCTCCGGACTGGAGCGTGCGATCCTCGAGGCCCTCGCCGCCGCCGGCAGGAACGTCGACGCGCTGACGATCGACGATCTGGCGCCGGCCGACCATTTTCACAGCGGTGGAATGAACGCGACCCAACGGCTGGCGCGTTTGGCGGAGCTGCGTCCGGGCATGCGCGTTCTCGACGTGGGCGGCGGCCTGGGTGGCCCCGCGCGCACGCTGGCCGCCGAGTTCGGCTGCCGGGTCACCGTGGTCGATCTCACCGAGTCGTACGTGCAGGCGGGCGAGGCGCTCACGGCGCGGCTGGGGCTGACCGACCGTGTCACGCATCGCATCGGCGACGCGCTGGCGCTGGATGTGGGTGCCGACGCGTTCGACGTGGTGTGGACGCAGAACAGCGGGATGAACATCCCCGACAAGGAGCGGCTCTACGCCGGCTTCGCACGGATGCTGCGTCCGGGCGGAATGCTGGCGCTCCAGGAGCCGATGGCCGGCCCCGTCCAGCCGGTCGTGTTCCCGGTGATGTGGGCCCGGGACGCGGCGGCGAGCTTCCTTCGCGCACCCGGCGAGATGCGCGTGGTGATCGAGGCGGCCGGGTTCCAGGTCCGCGCCTGGGACGACGTCACCGCGGAAGCGGTAGGACCGAGCACGGGGGCCTCCGGCCCCGCCCACAGCGTCCAGCGCATCGTCATGGGACAGGCCCTCGATGCGATCGTACGGGCCGGACAGCGGAACCGCGAGGAGCAACGCATCGTCATGATCCAGGCGGTTCTGGACCTGGCACAATCACCCAGGAGGTGATCGCCATGCCCGACGCCGAGACGAGGGCCACGCTCGAGGTCATCAGTCGGTTCAACGACGTGTTCAACCGCCACGACGTCGACGGGGTGATGGCGCTGATGACGGCAGACTGCGTGTTCGAGAACACGCTGCCGGCGCCGGACGGCGAGCGCTTCGAGGGGACCCCCGCGGTGCGAACCTTCTGGCGGCGCTTCTTCCAGTCCACACCCGGCGCGCGCTTCGAGACGGAGGAGGTCTTCGCCGTCGGCGACCGTGGTATCGTCCGGTGGGTGTTCCGCTGGGATGACCAGGGAGGACACGTCCGGGGAGTCGATGTGCTGCGGGTACGCGACGGCAAGGTGGCCGAGAAGCTCGCCTACGTCAAGGGTTGATAATCTTCTGACAGGAGGGGCCATGACCTACCGGAAGCCGACCGACGACGAGATGAAGGCGAAGCTCACCCCGGCCCAATACGACGTCACACAGTGCAGCGCGACCGAGCCCCCGTTCCGCAACGAGTTCTGGAACCACCACGAGCCGGGGATCTACGTGGACATCGTGTCCGGCGAGCCGCTGTTTTCGTCCACCGACAAGTTCGACTCCGGCACGGGCTGGCCCAGCTTCATCCAGCCGATCGAGAAGGACAACGTGACGGAGCTCTCCGACACAGCGCACGGCATGCGCCGCGTCGAAGTGCGTTCAGCGTACGGCGATTCGCATCTCGGCCACGTCTTTCCCGACGGCCCCGGCCCGAACGGGCTCCGCTACTGCATCAACTCGGCCTCGCTGCGGTTCATTCCGCTCGCGAAGCTGGAGGAGGCCGGGTACGGCCAATACCGGGCGCTGTTCGAGAAGACGGTGGAGCCGCGTCGGTAGGGAGGACGCTCCGGGCCGGGAACCTCGTCAGCGCTCGGCGCCGAGCTTCGTCGCGCCGCTGTTCGTCTTGAGATGCGTCAGATTCCCCAGCTCCTGGAGCGCGGTCAGCATCTCGACCGGGATCACCTGAGAGCTCAGCGAGCCGTCTTCGTTGATGCGGGCGTACACCCGAGTGGCCTTACCTTCGCTCACGGGCGCCCCGGTCACGGCGTTCTTCGCCTTGCAATTCCAGTGCAGGGTGCGGGCGCCGACCTCGGCGAGCGTGATGGTGTTCACGATCCGGTCGCCGTACGCCGCCGGGCCGATGAAGCGGAAGTGGATCTCGCCCATCACGAACGTCGTGCGATCGTTCTTGATCATCTGCTCGATCGGGTAGCCGATGACGCGGAACAGCTCGTGCTCGGTGTCGTTGAACCAGGCGACGATCCGGGGATAGTACACGAGCCCGAAGGGGTCCGACTCGCCCCAGTTGACCGTGATCTCCTTCCAGTACATGGCCATGATGCTCTCCCTCCGTTCGCGCACGGCTCGTCAGGCCGGTATACGGGATTTGAGGACTCGACGTCAAGTCGCCGCGCGGCCGGCCGAAGCCGCGCTCAGGGCGTGGGGGGCGCGTAGTTGAGGAGCCAGGTCGTCAGGGCGCCGAAGGAGGAGAAGCGGCGATCGACGTTTTCGCACACGCCGAAGCCGTAGTCGACGTACAGGAAAGGCACCCCGCACTCGTGAGCCGCCGCCTGATCTCCGGGTGTGTCACCGACGAGGAGCGAGCGGCGCAGCCCGTTGCGCTCGATCAGCGTGCGGAGGTTCGCCCCTTTGGTGAGGCCGGTGTGGCCCCAGCACTCGAAGTCCCGGAAGCACGCCCCGAGCCCCGACCACCGGTGGAACGCCTCGATGTACCCGGCCTGGCAGTTACTCACGATGAAGAGCGGATGCCGGGCGGCGAGGCGCCTCAAGCCGGCCTCGACGCCAGGGTACATCTCACCGCCGAGCTCGGCGACGAGCTTGTTGTCCTCGAGCTGGGTCTCGGCAACGAGCCTGAGAATGTGCGCCTCGGGGAGACCGGCGAAGACCTCGCGAATGCACTGGTCGTGCGGTTTGCCGGTGACGCGCCGGACGTCGTGCTCGGTGATCGGCCGGAAGGGAATGCCGTGCCGGTGGAGCACGCGGTTCCACCCGACGGCGCACGTCGCGGAGGTGTCCCACAGCGTGCCGTCGAGGTCGAACACGACCGAGTCGATCACCGGCTAGGGAGCCGGCGCGGGTCGGCACCCTCGGATGCGCTTTCGCTCTTGCTCGCTCAGCGGGTAGTCCTGGATAGGACGGCGCGTCGGTGACTCGGCCTCTCGCAGAGCGTCGTCGATGACGCTGCGAGTCCGCACGTCCGTCGACGCCGCGAGCGCCTGCCGCAGACCGCGCTTTCCCTCTTGTCCCATGTCGGCCAGGACATTCGCCGCCGACAACTGGGTCACGTGGTCACGATCGGCCAGCATGCGCGCGAGCACCGGAATGTCCCGCTCGCTCACGCAGCTGCGAAGCGCGACCAACGTGTACATGTTCATGCCCCGCGTCATGTGCGCGAAGCCGGTGTTCCGGTCGATCACCCTCTTCAGCTCCTCGTATCGCGAGCGCTCCGCCGTTCCCGCTCGGGGGAGGAGCGCCGTCGCGACCAGGAGCGCGACGCCCGCGGCGCCGACACGCCCGATCGCGGAGCGCCGCGAGCCCTCGGCCGTCAGCCGTCACCGCCCACTAGTGACCACTCGCCGCAGGTCTGACCCAGCCGCCGTGGACCGGATGATGCGAGCAGATGAATTCCAGGAACGCCGGCCGGCCCTTGGCGTTCTCGTCGAAAGCGCGCTTGAGCGCCGGGATCACCTCGGACGGCGCCGTCACGTCCTCGCCGTAGAAACCCACGGCCTTCGCCATGTTGGCCATGCAGGCCGAGGAGTGATCCGACACCTTCCAGGTGTAGGGATCGTGCCCACCGCCCCAGAAGCCCGGGCCGTAGCCGGAGTAGCCGCCGTTGTTGATGTGAAGCGTCGTGATGCCGATCTTGTAGCGCGCCACCGCCTCGAAGTTGCCCATCATGTAGCACACGCCCGCGTCGCCGGTGACGTGGACGCACTGCCGATCGGGATACGCGAGCTTCGCCCCGACGGCCCCGGCCAGGCTGAAGCCGAGCGTGGACACGTTGCCCCAGCCCAGGTGACCCCGCGGAATCTGCGCCTCGTAGACCGTGCTGGTCTGGTCGCGCGTGTTTCCTGAATCCGCGGTGACGAACGAGTTCTTCGGGTCGAGCACCTTCATGAGGTCGCCCAGCACCCGGTACGGATTGATCGGCGTCTCGTTCGATTCCATCCACGGACGGAATTTCGCGAGGAACGCCTCCTTGCCCTTGCGAATCTCCTCGACGAGCTCGGGCTTCTTGCGTGCGCCGCGGGCCGACACCTCGCCGATGAGCGCCTGGAGCGTCAGCTTCGCGTCGCCGATCACGGCGTAGCGCGTCTCGTAGCTGCGGTTGATGTCGAGCGTGTCGACCGTGCACTGGATGATCGTCTTCTTGTCCGCATTGGGCACCGCATGGCTGAACCGGCCGGGGAAGAGGCTCGAGCCGATCGAGAACAGGAGATCGCACTTGTGCAGGAAATGGTCGGCCAGCGCGCCGCGGACTCCGACCGACAGTGGATGGTTCTCCGGGAAGGCGCCCTTGGCCTTGAGGGTCGTCAGCACCGGCACCTGGGCGAGCTCGGCGAATTTCAAGAGCTCGCTGGTCGCGTCGGCGTAATAGACGCCCTCGCCCACGTACAGGAGGGGATCCTTGGCGGCGAGCAGCGCCTTGACGGCGGTCTTCACGTCGTCGGGATCGGGCCCGGACCGCCAGCCCTTCACCGGTGAGTAGGGGTGCTCGTCTTCCTCGTATTCGCCGAGGTCGCGAGGAATGATGAGCAGCACGGGGCCGGGCCGGCCCGATCGGAGATGGGTGAAAGCTCGGCGGACATAATCCGGCACGAGCTCGGCGCGGTCGACCTTCCCCACCCACTTGGTGACCGGCTTGAGCGCCTCGGCCATGTCGAAGTGCGTGTGCCGGCTACCGCCCTGGCCCACGCCTTCCGTGATGACCAGGAGCGGCGACGAATCCTCCCAGGCCTGGCCGATCGCGCCAAAGGCCATCTGAATTCCGGCGGCGTTCAGGTTCGCCATGATGGTGCACACGCCGATCTGCTTGCCACACGTGACGCGCGAGAAGGCATCGGCGACGGCGACGGCGAAGCGCTCCTCCCCCATCATGAGGATGGGCACGCCCTCTTCCCCGAGCGCGTTGTTCACGTGGTTGGTCGGGTAGCAGCTCACCCAGGGAATGCCCTCGGCCTTGAGGGCTCGCGCGAAGCCGTTCGCCGCTTTGACTTTCATGGACGTTTTCCTCCCCGCCACGTCCTATCGCGACGAGCCAGTCCTGTCAAGAACCACGCGTGGTAAGCTTGCCGCACTCCGGCGGACTTCCCGGTCAGCGCGGAGAGGGAGACGGCCCATGAAGGCTCGGCGCCTGATGACGATCCTGCTCCTCACCCTGACCCTGCTGGCGAGTTTCGCCCCGGTGCCCGCGGCGGCACAGGGGCGCTCGGACGCGCCCGCGGGGCGCTCAGACGCGCCCGCGGGGCAGATGACGTGGGCGGTGCACGTCTCGCTCTCTCCCGTGTGGTTCGACCCTGCCGAACACACGGGGATCATCACCCTCATGATGGTGCTCTACGCGGTGCACGACGCGATGGTGAAGCCGATGCCGGGCAACCCGATGGCCCCGTCGCTGGCCGAATCCTGGACGGCATCCAAGGACGGGCTGAGCTACGAGTTCGTCCTGCGTAAGGGCGTCGTCTTCCACAACGGCGATCCCTTCACCGCGGATGACGTGAAGTTTTCCTTCGAGCGGTACAAGGGCGCGGCCGCCAGGCTGCTCAAGGAGAAGGTGGTCGCGGTCGAGATCGTCGATCCCTTCCGCGTCCGCTTCCGGCTGAAGGAGCCGTGGCCGGACTTCATGACCTTCTACGCGACACCCGCGAGCGGTGCCGGCTGGATCGTCCCCAAGAAATACGTCGAGCAGGTCGGCGACGAGGGCTTCAAGAAGGCGCCCATCGGCGCCGGCCCGTACAAGCTCACGTCGTTCAACCCCGGGGTGGATCTCGTCCTGGACGCGCACGACCGTTACTGGCGCAAGACGCCCGCGGTCAAGCGGTTGGTGTGGAAGGTCGTCTCCGAGGACCTGACGAGGCTGGCCATGCTCAAGCGCGGCGAGGTCGACGTCGCGTACTCGCTGCGCGGTCCGCTCGGCGAGGAGGTGAAGCGCACGGCGGGGCTCAAGCTGGTCCCCACGGTGATCGCCGGAAGCCAGTGGCTCAGCTTCGGCCCGCTGCAGTGGGATCCGAAATCCCCCTGGCATGACCGGCGGGTCCGCCTGGCGGCCGCGCTCGCCTTCGACAAGAACGCCATCAACCAGGCGGAGACCCTGGGGTATTCCAAGCCGACAGGCGGCATCATCCCGTCGGCCTTCGAGTACGCCCTGGCCATCCCGCCCTATCCGTACGATCCGGCGCAGGCGAAGAAGCTCCTGGCCGAGGCCGGTTATCCGAACGGCTTCGACGCCGGCGAGTACGCGTGCGACGCGTCCTACTCGAGCGTCGCCGAAGCCATCGCCAACTACCTGGCCGCGGTGGGCATCCGCACCAAGTTGCGGCCGATGGAGCGCGCGGCCTTCCTCGGCAACTGGAAGGACAAGAAGATCACCGGGATCTTGCATTCGGGCGCTGGCGGGCTTGGCAACGCGGCGACCAGGGTCCAGAACTACTTCGTCAAGGACGGCCTCTACGCGTGGGGTGGCTATCCTGACATCGATGACCTCTTCATCCAGCAGGCCCGCGAGCTCGACCCCAAGCGCCGCGAGACCCTCCTGCACCAGATCCAGCGCCTGGCCCACGAGCGGGTCATGCACGCGCCCCTGTGGGAGTTGGGCTTTCTGAACGCCGTCGGGCCGCGCGTGGAAGAATCCGGGCTCGGCCTCATCGCCCTGCACCCGTACTCGTCGCCGTACGAGGACCTCAAGCTCAAGAAGTGACCCACACGCAGAGCCTCACAGAGGGAGGACAACCATGCATCGACGCGTGACTCTGGGGATTCTCGCCATCGCCCTGGGCGCCTTCCTGACCCCCGCGGCCCCGGCCGTCGGGCAGACCTCGGGCAAGGACGCGACGCAAAAGGTCGGTGAAGCGGCGGACGCAATCAAGGGCTACACCGTGGAGAAGAAGACCGAAGCGGTCGCGTACGCGAAGAAGCTAATGAGCGACCTCGACGTCAAGATCAAGGATCTGGAGGCTCAAGTCTCGCGCGACACGAGCGCCGCCAAAGCGGATGGGCAGCGGCAGCTCAAAGAGCTGAAGGCCACGCGGGACAAGACCGCGAAAAAGGTCGACGAGCTCGGGCGTGCCTCGGCGGAGTCCTGGGACAGCGTCAAGCACGGCTTCGCCGAGTCGTACAAGGACCTCAACAAGGCATACGACACGGCAGCCGCCAAGCTGCGCAAGTAAAGCCAGGCGGGGACAGCGATGCCGGCAATCAGCCGTCTGCGGGTCGTCCTGGCATTAGGTCTCGGCCTCGCGTTGTTCGTCGGCTGCGAGCAGGGGCCGGCGCAGAAGGCCGGAGAGAAGGTGGACAAGGCCGTCGAAGGAGCCGGCAAGGCGATCGAGAAAGCCGGCGAAAAGGCCGGAGAGAAGATCGACGAGGCGGCGAAGAAGGTCAAGGACGCTACGAAGTAGCGCCGTCCGGTCAGGCGTCGCGCGGCGGCCGTCCCCGACGGGCGATGAACTCGGGGAAGGCCGCCTCCGCCTTGGCGCCCCTGACCACGTTGGTCGTGTAGTCGCGCTCGTTCGCCCACTGTTCTTCCAGATCGCACCCCATATCGCGGAGCAGGAGGGCCTTCACGCCCATGACGGCTTCGCGGCGGTTCTTGGCGATCATCGTCGCCAGCCACATCGTCTTGTCGCGCAGCTCCGCGCAGGGCACGAGGTGATTGAGCAGACCGATGCGATGGGCTTCCTCCGCCGCGACGACCCGGGCGGAGAACAGCAGCTCCTTGGCGACGGGCCAGCCGACCTGGTTGGGCAGGGTCCAGGTGCTGTTGATGCGACCGTAGGCGGCGGCCAGGAAGCGGAAGCTCGCGTGCTCGCACCCGATGCGCATGTCCAGGGACGAGGCCAGGACCGCGGCGCCGCCGTACGCCAGGCCGTTCATCATCCCGATCGTGGGCTTCGGGCAGGCGCTGATCTCGTAGCTGCCGCGAGCACGGATGGCGTTGCGAGCGTCGAGCTCGGTCTGGGTGTACCTGCGATCATCCTCACGCTGCTCGTGGATGTCCCCGCCGGCGGAGAAGGCGCGGTCGCCGGCGCCCGTGATGACGATGCAGCCGACGTCGTCATCGGCGCTCATCCGCGTGACCGCCTCGCGCAGCTCAGTGCCGAGCTGGGCGTTCATCGCGTTGAGCTGCTCCGGGCGATTCATGGTGACAATCGCGACCCCTTGCGTCTTCTCCACGAGGATGGAGTCCGCCATTCTTTCCCTCCCGAGAGTGGCTCACGAGCGACAGTGCGGTGTAGCATACACCGCTGGAGGCGTCAGCGTGCTGACCCGTATCGACCACGTCATGCTCTGCGTCCCGAATCTCGAAGAGGGCATCGAGGCCTACACGCGCATCGGATTCCACGTCTATCCCGGTGGGGCGCACACGGGCGGGGCGACTCACAACGCGATCGCGTTTCACCAAGAGGACTATCTCGAGCTCCTGACCCTGCGGGACGGGCGTCCGGCCGCCGCGTTGATCCCCGGCAGCTCGGATGCCCGCCTCAGCGAGTTCCTGGCTCGCGGCGGCGGCTTCCGCTACGTCGCCGTGCAGAGCGATGACCTGGCGGCCGACGTGGCGGCGATGCGACGGCGCGGCGTCGACGTGGGCGACGCCACCGAGGGCTCGCGGCGAACCCCGGCCGGCCGGGAGCTTCGATGGAAGGCCGCGGGACTCGGTCCGCGCAACCCCCTGCCGATCTTTTTCGTGCGGCACCTGACGCCGCTGGACGAGCGGCGCCGGCAGGTGGCGCGGGCCCGGCCCATTTCAGGTGCTCTACCGCACGAGCAGTATGGACGCCGCGGTCCGCTGGATGGAGAGTCACGGCATGCCGCCGCCGGCGCGCGGTATCCGCAATACCGGCGAGCAGGCGATCCTGGTCGGGCCGGATCAGGCCTGTGGCGTCTATATCGGTTTCGTGGGCCCGGCGTGAGAATCCGCACCCGAGGGTCGCTGCTCAGCCAAGGAGGCTCGCATGGACTACGGATTGTTCACGATGCCGTCGCATCCACCCGAGCGCAGTCTGTACGACGGTCACCAGTGGGACCTCCAGCAGCTTCGCTGGGCGGACGAGCTCGGCTTCAGCGAGGCGTGGATCGGCGAGCATCACACCGCGCCCTGGGAGCCGCACCCGTCGCCGGACCTGCTGGTGGCCCAGGCGCTGATGCAGACCAGCCGCATGCGCATCGGCCCCGGCGGTTTTCTCATGCCGTACCACCACCCCGCCGAGCTGGCCAACCGGGTGGCGATGCTCGACCACATGGCGCAGGGGCGGCTCAACTTTGGCGTGGCGGCGAGCGGGCTGCCGAGCGACTGGGCCATGTTCAACGTCGACGGCAATGCGGGCCAGCACCGGGAGATGACGCGCGAGGCGCTCGACATCATCCTGCGTCTCTGGAGCGACGAGCCGGAGTTCGACTACAAGGGCAAGTACTGGCACGTCACCAAGACCGGCACGATGCTCGACACGCTGCGGCCGCACATCAAGCCGCTCCAGAAGCCGCATCCGCCGATCGGCGTCGCCGGAGTGAGCAAGGGCTCTGACACGCTGAAGCTCGCCGGCGAGCGCGGTTTCTGGCCGATGAGCCTGAACCTGAACCCCACCTACGTCGGGAGCCACTGGGAGGCCGTGGAGCAGGGGGCCGCGCGGAGCGGCCGCACGCCCAAGCGCGCCGAGTGGCGCCTGGTCCGCGAAGTCTTCATCGCCGACACCGACGCGGAGGCGATGCGGCTCTCGGCCGGCGGCATGATGGGCCGTATGATGCAGGAGTACTTTCTGCCGCTCCTCGCGTCGTTCCAGTTCACCGAATTCCTGAAGCACAAGCCGGACGTGCCGGACTCCGACGTCACCCCCGAGTACTGCGCACGGCACAACTGGCTGGTGGGCTCGCCGGCCACGGTGGCCGACAAGCTCCACGAGATTTACGAGGAGGTCGGCGGCTTCGGCACGCTGCTGCTCTTCTGCTTCGATTATTCGGAGAATCCCAAGGCGTGGCGCCACTCGATCGAGCTGCTGGCGAAGGAAGTCATGCCGCGCTTCAAGGGGCTGGTGCCGAAGTAACCCGGCGAATCTGCTCGGGCGTGTAGCCCAGCAGCGCTCCGAGCACGGCGTCGTTGTCCGATCCGGGGCGCCGCGACCAGCCGGTGAGCCGGCCCGGCGTTCGCGAGAACAACGGCACGATCCCCTGCGTCACGATCTCGCCCAGCTCCGGATCGGAGCGGAGCACGAGATCGCCGCGGCTCCACAGGTGCGGCTCTCGAACCAGATCGGCCACCGAGTTGACCGTGCTCGCGGCGAGCCCGGCCTGGCGCAACGTGCAAACCGCCTCTTCGGCCGCGAGCGTGCCGACCAGCTTCGCCATCTCCTCGCGCACGCGCACCGGGTCATCGCCGCGTGGGCGCCCCAGCCGTTCGAGAGCGTCGGCGAAGTCGTCCCAGCACGCGCTCGACGCGGCGACGAAGCGTGCGTCCAGGGCCGCGACGGTGAGGCTACACGGATAGGCCGGCCAGTCTCCGCCGGCACGCTCGCGACGGATGCCCAGGGCGCTCCGCACGGCCAGCAGATCGCCGGTGAGGCGCAGGGCGCACTCGAACATGGCCGTGTCGACGACCTGCCCCTCGCCGTCGAGGTCGCGGCGCAACAGCGCGGCGACGACGCCGAGCACGTTGAAGAGCGCCGTCGAATAGTCGCCCGCGGTGACGCCGTCGCGGAGGGGCGGCCGGTCCGGCCAGCCGTTCAGGTACGTCATGCCGCCGAAGGCGAGGCCCACCGGGTTGAACGCCGCGCGTGCCGCGGACGGGCCGCTCTGTCCGAAGCCGGATGACCGGAGGATCACGAGGCGCGGATTGATCTCACGGAGCATCGTCGGGCCGAGGTCCCATCGCTCGAGCGTCCCCGGCCGGAAGTTCTCCACGATCACGTCGCTCAGCCGAACCAGCTCCAGAAGCACCTCTCGACCGCGCGGCGAGCGCACGTCGAGCGTGATGCTCCGCTTGTTCCGGTTGGTGACGGGAAACCCGGGGCCACGGCTGCCCGGCCCGTCCGACGGCGCGGCGCCGGTCGCGGGGAGCTCGACCATGATCACCTCAGCGCCGAAATCGCCGAGCAGGGCGGCCGCGGCCGGACCGGCGAGCCACTGTGACAGGTCGAGGACCCGGACGCCGGCGAGCGGCCCTGCGCCGGTCACGTCGCCGGATTTCACGTCCGGTCTTTTCCGATCCGCGATCTGCTCGACGCTCGCGCGCACGGTCGCCGTGTGCTCGCCGAGCCGCGGAGCGCTCACCGGGGCGCGCGCCGGAGTCCGCGACAGCTTCGGCACCGGCGCCGGGGCGAGGAAGTCGTGCCCGGACGACGACTGCAGACGCAGCACAGCCTGGCGCGCCCTCACGTGCGGATCCGCCATGATCTCGTCCACCGAGCGGACAGCGGTGCCGGCCACGCCGGCGACAGCGAAGCGCGCCTCGATGTCCGCGAGGTCGTGCCTGGCGATCCAGGCCCCGACGAGCTCATCGGCGGCCGCCCGGTTCTGCAGGCGCGCGGCGCTGGTGACGAACCGCGGTTCCTTGGCGGACTCGGGGGCCTCGATCGCTTCGCAGAGACGGGCGAACGGCTGATCTCCGGCTCCGGAGAGCGCGATCCACCCGCCGTCTCGCGTCGGGTAGACGTTGGCCGGGACCACCGTGGGCGATTCGGTGCCCATGCGCGTCGCAACGGCGCCCGTCCGGTGGTGGCGGATGACCACCTCTTCCTGCATGCGCAGCCCGGTCTGGTAGAGGCCGAGGTCGACCGTCTGTCCGCTTCCGCTCCGCCGGGCGTGAAAGGTCGCCATCAGGAGCGCGCTCGCGCCGAGGATGCCCGTCCAGGCGTCGGCGAGCGGCACCGTCACGGGAATCGGCGGGCGATCGGGGAACCCCGTCGCGAACTGCACGCCGGAGTACGCCTGGGCGATGCGATCGTCGCCGCGCTCGCCCGCCAGCGGCCCGGTCTGGCCGAACGGTGAGACGCGCAAGACGACGAGGCGTGGATTCTTTTCGTGGAGCGCGTCCGGCGACAGTCCCGCCGATTCGAGGCGCCCCGGGCCGAGGTCCTCGACGAGGGCATCGGCGGAGGCGAGAAGCTTCGCGAGCCAGGGCTCGCCGGTGAAGTCTGCGAGATCGGCGAGCACCGAGTACTTCCCGCGATTCTCCGATTGAAAGTAGAGCGAGTCTTCTCCGGCGATGCCCGGGCCGCGCTTTCGGAGCGGTGAGCCGTCGGGGGGTTCGACCTTGATGACGGTCGCTCCCAGGTCGGCGAGCAGCCCGCCGGCGAACTCGCCGGCCAGGGTCCGGGCCAACTCGATGACGACCACTCCCTCGAGCGCGCCTTCGCGGTCCGTCACTCGAGCCCGAACACCCGCGCGGCGTTCTTGTAGAGCCACTTCTCCTTGACGGTGTCTTTCAGCGGCAGGCCCATGTACTCCTGGATCAGCGTCTCGTATGGCTGGCCGACCAGCCCTGCCGACAGGCCCACGAGCACCTTGTCCTGAATGAGCGTGTTGCCGAACTGGATGAGCATTTCCCAGCCGGAGCCCGGCTGCCCAAGGTACTTGGCCCGATGCGCCGAGGTGTCGACGTGGAGGTTGGGATGCCGGCGCACCAGCGCGACCATCTCGTTGACCCACGGCCAGCCGCCCAGGCCACCGATGATCCGGAGCTCCGGAAAGTCCATCGCGACCTGATCGAGATGCCGCGGATGGCCGAGGTCGTACGGTCGGTCGTTCGCGTAGTTCATCGAGGAGTAGATGCGCACAGGGATGCGAAGCTCCGCCGCCTTGGTGTAGAGGGGGTAGTAGCGCCGGTCGCTCGCGGGCATGCAGTCGACCAGCGCCGAGACGCCGAGTGCCTTGAATCCCTCGTCGCGGACCAGCCGCTCCAGCTCACGGACACCGCTCATTCCCTTGAAGGCATTGATGCTGATGCGCGCCAGCCCGAGGAACCGATCGGGGTACTTGCGCAGGAGCGCGGTCGACTCCTCGTTCGAGACGCCGAACGGCACCGACCGCACGATGCCGAGCTTCGCGAGCTTGCCGACGTACGCGTCCAGGTCGATGTCCGGGCGGTGGTCGGCGCCTTCGCGACGAGAGCGGAAGATCCGGCTGTAGTTCGCCATGCCGTAGCCGGCAGGCTGACCGGCGTTGGTCGACTCCGTCGCAGCCGGGGCCGGGTCCGCCTCGCCCGCGGGGCGCGGAATGCTGCATTCCATGTCGATGATCCGTACCATCAGAGTCTCCTCGATTGTTCGACATCGGGTAGCGCGCCGTCCACGGCGCCGGCGACGTGATCAGGTCGTCGAGCCACGCGCCAGCGTACTCCGAGAAGCGTCGCAGGGGAATGGGCGCGTCTTGACTCCGCGTCCTCGGCGGAGCAGCATCGCGGGGCGGAACGGAGCACGCGTCAGGGACGCGGGGATGACCACGGGCGATCGAGCTTGCCGGAGAAGGACGCGATGAGATGAGTGATTTCGACGCGGCGTTGCGCGGGTTCGCCGCGCTCGACGACGAGGCGCTGGCGCGCCCGTGGCCGTGGCGCGGGAGGGAGATGGACGTCCGATACGCCCTCTATCGGACGCTCGAGGACGCGCAGGAGGTGCAGGCGCGAGTGTCCGCCGGCCCGCATCCCGAATCGCGTCGCATTCTGGCCCTGGCGCAGCGGGCCTTCGGCGACCTCCACGGCTTGCTGGCCGGGCTGCCGGCGGACCTGCTCGACCGTGCGCCGCGAGCGGGCGAATGGCCGGTCCGGGAAACGCTTCGCCACATGCTCCTGATCGAGCGACGATATGCCGTCCAGACGCGCTACGCGCTCGACCGGAAGGATTCCGAGCCGGTGCGCATACCCGAGGACCGACAGCCGACGGCGACCCAGACGGGTGTCGACGGCGAGATCGGCGCGATCCTCGCCCGGATCGGCGAGGCACGGGCGGAAACCAACCGCTGGCTCGGCGACGTCGCGGCCTCGGCGATGATCCGGCCGACCATCTGGGCGGGCCACGACGTCGACGTGCGCTTTCGTCTTCACCGCTTCGCCGCCCACATCGTGGAGCACACGATCCAGTGCGAGAAGACGCTGTACGCACTGGCGTGGCCCTCGACGGAGGGCCGGCGCATCGCGCGGCACGTCGCGGCGGCGATCGGCGAGGTCGAGGGGCTGGGCGCGCTCGCGGACGCGCGCCAGCTCGAGGCGAGCCTGACCGAGCGCTTCGCCTCGGTGAAGCCGTGAGCGCCGTCCGCGGGGGCATGGTCCCGGAGGATCTGACGCGCCTCTTGTTCGTGACCGATCCGCAGCTCTCGCCCGATGGCCGGCGGATCGCCTTCGTCGTCACGTCCCTGTCCGAGGAGCGCGACGAGTACCTCTCCAACATCTGGGTCGTCGACGTGGCCGGTGGGGCGCCTCGCCGCTTCACCGCCGGTCCGCGGCGGGACATCGAGCCCCGGTGGTCGAACGACAGCGCGCGGCTCGCATTCCTCTCCGAGCGCGCGCCCACGGAGAAGCTGCAGCTCTACGTGATGCCGGCCGATGGGGGGGAGCCGACGAAGCTCACCGCGCTCGAGAACGGGGTGGGGAGCGTGGTGTGGTCGCCGGACGGCTCGCGACTTGCCTTCGTGTCTCCGGTCGGCGGCCAGCGCGAGCCGGAGAGCGAAGAGGAGAAACGGAAGTCCCGGCCGGCTCGGGTCATCACGTCGCTCAAGTACCGGTTCAACGGCGAGGGGTTCGTCTACGATCGGCGCCCGCACGTGTTCGTGGTCTCGAGCGACGCATCGGCCCCGGTTCAGCTCACCGACGGCGACTTCTCCGACGCGGATCCGGTGTGGGCGCCGGACGGCCAATCGATCGTCTTCGTCTCGGCTCGTCACGCCGAGCGCGACGATGACGACGCGAGCGACCTCTGGCGGGTCCCCGCCAAGGGCGGGACACCGCAGCGGCTCACCGCGACCACCGGGCCGCTCTTGCTTCCGGCCTTCTCACCGGATGGCCGCACGATCGCCTACCTCGCGCGTCCCGGGCGTAACGCCTACGGCCGCAACATCCGGGTCTTCACGATTCCGTCGTCCGGCGGCGACGCCGTGTGCCTCACGTCGGCGCTCGATCGCTCCTGCGGCGCGCTTCACGTGCGTCCGCTCTGGTCGCCCGACGGCGGCTCGGTGATCGTGGCCGTCGAGGACCGCGGAGACGCCGGTCTCTGGCGGGTCGCGACCCGGAGCGGCGAAGCGCCGACACGGGTCGTCGGCGGCGATCGGGCGTTGAACGGATTCTCCGCGTCCGCCGACGGCCGCCTGCTGGCCTTCGCGGCGAGTCACCCGGTGGCGCCCGCGGAGGTCTTCGTATGCCGGGCGGACGGAGGCGACGAGCGCCAGCTTACCCTGATTAACCGGGCCTGGGCGGAGACGGTGACCCTCTCGGCGCCCGAACGTTTCCGGTTTACGCGTGCGGGATTCGAAGTCGACACCTGGGTGATGCGCCCCGCGGGTTTCGTCGCCGGGCAGCGCTACCCGACGCTCCTGAGCATCCACGGCGGGCCCCATGCCCAGTACGGCCACAACTTCTTCGACGAATTCCAGGTGTACGCCGGCGCGGGCTACGCCGTCATCTACACGAACCCTCGCGGTAGCCAGGGCTACGGCGAGGCGTTCACCCAGGCGGTGGTCGGAGACTGGGGCGGTGGCGATTATGCGGACGTCATGGCCGCGCTCGATGAGGCGCTGGGGCGACACGCGTTCATCGACCCGGAACGGCTCGGGGTCCTCGGCGGGAGCTACGGCGGATTTCTCGCGAGCTGGGCCGTGGGGCATACGGATCGCTTCAAGGCCGCGTGCTCGGAACGCGCGGTGAACTGCCAGTACACGATGTTCGGCACGAGCGACATCGGACACAGCTTCAACGTCGTGGAGCTCGGAGGCGCGCTTCCGTGGGAAGACATGACGCGCTACATCGAGCGCTCGCCCCTCACGTACGCCAAGAACATCGTGACCCCGCTCCTGATCATTCACTCCGAGGACGACCTGCGCTGCCCCATCGAGCAGGCGGAGCAGCTCTTCGTCGCCCTGAAGAAGCTCCGGCGCGAGGTACGCTTCGTGCGCTTCCCCGGCGAGAACCACGAGATGTCGCGCTCCGGCAAGCCGCGCCATCGTCTCGAGCGGTTCCGCCACATCCTCGAATGGTTTGCCGGACACCTCGGGAGGACCCAGCCATGAGAATCATCGCACTCGAAGAACACGTCATGACGCCGCTCTATGTCGCCAAGAGCGTCCGCAGGCCGCGCCCCATCTCGCTCGCCGACCGGAGCCAGATACTCGGGCACGACATCAGCGCCGAGCTCCTGGACATCGGCGAGACGCGGATCCGGCACATGGACGCGGCCGGGATCGACGTGCAGGTGCTGTCGCTCACGATGCCGGGCGTGCAGGCTTTCGACGCGACCGACGCGCCCGCCGTCGCGCGTGACGCCAACGACCGGATCCAGGACGCGATCCGGGCGCATCCCACCCGCTTCGCCGGCTTCGCGGCGCTCCCGACGGCCGATCCCAAGGCCGCCGCGAACGAGCTCGAGCGGACCGTCACGCAGCTCGGGTTCAAGGGCGCGATGATCAACGGGCACACCGGCGGCGAATTCCTCGACGACAAGAAATACTGGGCCATCTTCGAGGCGGCCCAGGCGCTCGGAGCGCCCATCTATCTCCACCCGCGCGATCCCCATCCGGCCGTGATGAAGGCCTATTTCGAGGGGTACGAGGAGCTCGCCACCGCGGCCTGGGGCTTCACCATGGACACCGTCTCGCACTTCCTGAGGATGATCTACGCGGGCGTGCTCGACGCCTTCCCGGACCTCACGTTCATCCTCGGCCACCTCGGCGAGGGCCTGCCCTTCTTCCTGCATCGCTTGAACGACCACACGCACTACTCGCTCGTGCGCCGGGGCAGGCGGAAGACGATGGTCGAGTACATGACCGAGAACGTCGTCGTCACCTGCAGCGGGTTTTTCTCCGAGCCGGCGCTGGTCTGCACGGTCACGGCGCTCGGGATCGACAACGTCCTCTTCTCGGTCGATTGGCCCTACGAGTCGAACCGGCTCGGACGGGAGTTCCTCGACAACCTGCCGCTCAGCCAGCCGGACAAGGAAAAGATCGCCCACGGCAACGCCGAGCGCGTGCTAAGGATGTGATGATCTCCAGGAGGGATACCGATGGGTAAGCTCGATGGCAAGGTCGCGCTGGTGACCGGCTCGGGTCGGAACATCGGCCGGACGACGGTCTTGAAGCTGGCCGCGGAAGGCGCTCACGTCGTGGTCAATTCCCGGACGAACCAGGCGGAGGCCGACGCCGTGGCGCGGGAGGCCCAGGCGCGGGGGGTCAAGGCGCTTGCCATCGTGGCCGACGTCGGCAAGAAGGACCAGGTCGAAGCGATGGCGGCCAAGGTCCTCTCCGAGTTCGGCCGGGTCGATATTCTCATCAACAACGCCGCGATCCGGCCTCACAAGCCCTTCACGGAGCTGACAGCGCAGGACTGGGAGGCGGTGCGGAGCGTCGTCCTCGACGGGGCTGTCTACCTCACGCGGGCGGTCATCGACTCGATGGTCAAGAACCGGTACGGGCGGATCGTGTTCTTCACCGGTGAAGGGGCCTTCATGGGCGGATCCGGGCGCGCCCACGTCTCGGCGGCGAAGATGGGCCTGGTGGGGTTGGCGCGCGGCCTCGCCTCCGAGTTCGCCGCGCACAATATCCGGGTCAACGTGGTCTCGCCCGGCAGCATCGACACCGCGCGGGCCAATCCCGAGTGGTACCAGGGACGAACACCGACCGCCGCCGGCATTCCACTGGGACGTCAGGGGTCGGTGGACGAGATCGCCGCCACCTGCCTGTTCCTGGTCACCGACGACGGGGGTTTCATCACCGGCCAGACCATTCACGCGAACGGCGGCGTGGCGTACTACTGAGCAGGGTCCAGACCCAGGAGAGGACGGATCGATGATCCAGGTTCGACGTCTCGGGAAGCAGATCGGCGCGGAGATCCACGGAGTCGACGTCAAGACGCTCGACGACGCGGGCTTCGCCGCGATCTACCGGGCGTGGCTCGACTACAACGTCGTCGTGGTGCCGGGCCAGGAGCTCCAGATCGAAGACTTCCTGCGCTACAGCCGTCGGTTCGGGCTCGTCCTGCCGCACCCGTCGAAGTCGACGCGCCACCCGGACTATCCCGAGATCACCCAGCTGGGGGTCAACAAGTTCGGGGCTGACGGCAAGCTCGACGTGGCGATCTATCGACGCGGCGCCGAGGGATGGCACACCGACGGTGCGTACGATCAAGAACCGTTCAAGGCGACGCAGCTCTATGCCTTGGCAGTCCCGAGCAGGGGCGGCGACACGCTGTTCGCCAGCATGTACGCGGCGTACGACGCCTTGCCGCAACGGCTCAAGCAGCGCCTCGACGGACGGGTGGGCGCCTTCACCTACGGCGGCCGCCGCAAGGCGACGGCCCTGCTCAACGAGGAAGACCGAGTCTGGACGCCCGTCTTCCATCCGATCATCCGGACCCATCCCGAGACCGGCCGCCAGGGGCTCTACTTCAATCCCGGAAAGATCTTGAGGATCGAGGGACTCGAAGCGCACGAGAGCGACGCGCTGATCGAAGAGCTGACCGGCTGCATGATCCAGCCGGACGGCGAGTACCGCCACAAGTGGCGCAAGGGCGACATCGTCATCTGGGACAACCGCTGCTCGTACCACCGGGCGGCCGGTGACTACCCGCCCGAGGAAGACCGCATCCACTGGCGCGTCTCGATCAAAGAGCGTCCCGGCACCAGCGGAGGGCGGCCATGACCATCGCGGCGCGAATGCTGACTCTGGAGCGGGACGGCATTCCGGGCTACGCGGCGTCTCCCGAGGGCGACGGCCAGCGTCCTGGGATCCTGATGGTGCACCACGCGCATGGCGTCACGGCCGACTACAAGATCGACGCGTGTCGGCTCGCCGCTCTCGGCTTCAACGTCCTCGTGCCGAGCCTGTTCAACATGTTCGGGATTCCGGGAACGACTCACATCGGCCTCGGCGCCGATCTGCAGGCGAAGCACTCCGACTCGGAGTTCCTCGGGAAGATGGACGAGGCGTGGCTCTACCTCACCGGGCGCATGAAATCGGATCCGGCGCGCACGGCCGCCATCGGGCACTGTATGGGCGGCCGGTTGCTCATCCCCTTCGCGGCCGATCATCCTCAGGTGCCCGCGATCGTCCTCTATTATCCGTCCGTCCGCGACGAGCCCGACACGTCGCATCGGCCCCGACACGCGTTCCAGCTCGCGAAGACGCTCACGTGCGCCTCCCTCGTGTTCTGCGGCGGCAAGGACTACATCGCGACGCCCGCGATCCAGGGCCCGCTGTGGCAGAGCTTCATCGCCAACGGCCAGCCCGTCGAGTGGCACTTCTTCTCCGACGCCAACCACGGCTTCCGCCACCCCGACAACGACGGCTTCCAGCCGCACTACGCCGATCTCGCCTGGCCGCTCGTGACCGACTTCCTGGCACGCCGGGTGTGAGCGGCCCCGCTCGATCTCGCGTGCGGTGATCGAGGGGCGTGCCGCTACGGCTTGATCCCGAGCAGCTTCGCGGCGGTCGCCCCGAGCATCGCGACGCGCTCGTCGTCCGTCAGTCCCGGCGCGCCGAGGATGTGGTCCACCGAGGTCTTCGTCCACGGGAACGGATAGTCGGTGCCCATGACGATCTGGCTCGACCCGGTTTCCGCCACCAGGTGTCGCAGCGCCTCGGGGGTGAAAACGAGCGAGTCGAAGTAGAGCTGCCGGAGATATTCCGTCGGCTTCTTCTTGAGCGGCTTCGTGCACCGGTCGGGGAACGTCACGCAGCCCGCATCGGAGCGGCCCGCGTACGAGGGCAGGTATCCGCCGCCGTGCGCCGCGCAGATCTTCAGCCCGGGGAACTGGTCGAGCGTGCCCTCGAAGATCAGGTGTGAGAGCGCGATCGTGGTTTCGAGCGGGTTACCGATGACGTTGCCCAGCCCGCCGCTACCCTTCAGCCGGTTCTGCAGGTCGGCCGGCGCGCCCGCCGCCTGGGGATGCATGAACACCAGGACGCCGAGCTGCTCGGCCTTGGCCCAGAAGGGATGGAACTTCGGATCGGCCAGCTCTTCGCCGTTGACGCTGCCGCCCACGCCGGCGCCGCGGAGCCCGTACTTCTTCACCCCTTCTTCGAGCTGCTCGGCGGCGAGGTCGGGGTGCTGTAACGCCACCGAGGCGAACGCCACGAAGCGGTCGGGGTTCGCCGCGCAGGCTTCGGCGAGCTTCTCGTTCTGAACTCGGATCACCTGGCGGGCGACGTCCCGGTCGGCCTTGTACCAGTACGGATTGATGCTGAGCGCCTCGACGTCGACGCCTTGCTCGTCCATTGCGCGGATCCGATCCGAGGCCTTCGACATGAGCAGGGTTTCCGGCGCCACCTTCAAGTTCATCAGGGCCATCGCCTCGGGGACGCTGCAATGCGCGTGCACGTCGACGGTCTTCACGCGCCGGCCGTTCACCACCACTTCGCGGCGGCGCGTCTGGGCCTGGGCCGACGCGGCGTCCGCCAGGCCGCAGCCTACGAACGCGATGCCGGCCATGGCGCCGGCGGATTCCTCGATGAATTCTCTACGCGTGTTCACGGGGTCTCCTCCAGCGGCTCAGTGGGCCGAGGGCGACTTCCCGGCGCGCCAGGCGATCATGCCCTGGATGTTCAGCGCCAGGAACTCGTCGAAGCGCCGCCACGCGCCGTACTTCGCGTGCAGGATGCTTCCCGCCAGCGTCGTCATCTCGGGCGAGCCGTCGGCGAGGCCGGCCGCCCGCGCCGCCGCGATCGCGTCCGAAAGGTCGCGGTAGTACACGCGCTGCTCGACGACGTCCTGCTTCGTGCCGCCCATCTGCGGGCTCGCGTGCCCGGAGACGATGACGTCGAAGTCCAGCTTTTCTTCGAGCCACTGGAAGCGCTCGACGATTCGCTCCGGGTGACCGAGGAGCGTGCGGAACGGGAGGTTACGCGGCTGGACGAGGTCGACGAACATGGCCAGTCGGCCCGCCGGGTAGTGGACGACGATGTAGTCGTCGGTCGCGGACAGATCGGCCGGGTAGAGGTCGACGCGGCGCCCGCCCAGCTCCAGGGTCATCTTCTTGTCGAAGACGATATCCGGCGCCGGCGTCGTCGGGTCGTTGGCGGCCTTGATTCGATCCACGGCGTTCCTGTGCCCGACGAAGCGCGCGGTGTCGGCGAACACGGCGCCGCCGGTGCTGTGGTCGAAGGCGGAGTGGCTGTAGACGAAGTACTTCACCGGCTGCGCCGTCACCGAGCGTATCGCCTCCTTGATCAGGGCGGGCGTGCGCGGGTTGACCTGTCCGTTCGCGTCGACGAGGATGACGCCCGCGTCGGTGACGATGAACAGCGCGACGTGGTTCACCCAGCGAACGCCGTAGGCGTCGGGGGCGAAGCGGACCAGTTCGGCGAGAGACTCGGTGGGCATGACGTCCCTCCTCGGGTAGCTCAGTCCTTCACGGCGTGGGCGGCGAAGCCGAGCAGCGCCCCGGCGAGACCCGCCGGGTTGTCCATCTGCAGCGCATAGTCGCCTTCGACGTCGATCACGGCCGCGTTCTTCCAGCAGCCCGCGATCTCCTTCGCCTGCTCGATCGTCAGCTCGGAGCTGTGGGTGCCTCTCAGGATCGCCACCGGGCAGGCGGCCTTGGCGGCGTACTTCCGCAGGTCGTCGGCCATGTGGGCGAGGCCCACCGCCACGCGCACCTTGTCGTACTTGACGGCCACGCCGCTCCCGGCCGGCACGAAATTGTGCTCGAGACGATGGCGCAACGACTTCTCCTGGTCGCGAGGCCGGGCGGATCGCAGGTACGCGAACGCCGCTTCGACAGACGGGAACTCGGTCGGCGACTCGAGCATCCGATGCGCGGAGCCGAGCACCTTGATCGTTTCCTCGCGCGTCGGGAAGAAGTTGCTGGTGTGCGGCCCGCCGACGAGTCCCAGAGCCTGGATCCGCTCCGGGTGGATCGCCGCGAAGACCTGTCCGACCCGGCCGCCAAGGGACTGGCCGGCAACGATCGCCTTGTCGATCCCCACCGCCTCGAAGAACAGGAGCAGGTCGTCGGCGTATTCCTCCGCCGAGTAGTCGCCGTCCGGCCGTCCGCTGTCACCGTGGCCGCGCTGATCGAGAGCGTACACGTGGAACCTCGACCCGAGGGCGCTGGCCGTCCCCTCCCACATGCGTCCATAGCCGGAGGAGGGATGCAGGAGCACGAGATTGGGCCTGGGCCCAGGCCACTCGTAGTAGTGGAGCGTCAGGCCGTTGCGCAGGGTGACGTTCTTCTCGTGGAAGTCGCGCGGCGTTTCGGTCATCGTCGTTTCCCTCCAGCCGGGCATTCTAAGGTCCAGCGTGTCTCTCCGCACGCGTATACTATCCCGGCACGGTTCCTGGATTCGAGTCACGACGTCCTGAGCTCGAGGAGGTATAGTGATGGCGGCCTTCTGGGACAGCACCCGAGTCGATGGCCAAGAGATGAAGATCCACACCAGCGTGCCGGAGGGCAAGGGCCCGCTCCCGGCCATCGTCGTCATTCAACATCAGGGGGGTGTCGACGAGTTCATCGAAGAGATGACGGAGCGTGTCGCCCGCGCGGGCTATGTCGGCGCGGCGCCCGACCTGTACCATCGCGACGGCCCCGACTGCCGTGACGACGGCCCCACCCGCCGGGCCCGGCTGGTGGACGTCAACGTCATCAAGGATGTGAACGCGACCGTGGACTTTCTCAAGAGACACCACGGCGTCGACGGGAGGCGACTGGGGATCGTCGGGTTCTGCATGGGCGGCCGTGTGGCCTATCTCATGGCGGCGGCTCAACCGGCGTTCAAGGCCGCCGTCGACTACTACGGGGGCAACATCATGGTCCCGTGGGGTGAAGGCCCGGCTCCGTTCGAGCTGACCGCCGAGATCCAGTGCCCGCTGATCGGGTTCTTTGGGGAGGAGGACGGCAACCCGTCGCCGGCCGACATGCGCAAGCTCGACGCGGAGCTCGGCCGGCACGGGAAGGTGCACGAGTTCTACTCGTACCCGGGCGCGAACCACGCGTTCATGAATCGACGAGGCGCCAGATATCACGCGCAGGCCGACCACGATTCCTGGCCGAAGGCGCTGGCGTTCTTGGAGAAGCAGCTGGGCCGATAGATGCCGAGGGTGGCTCTGGACCTGAACAAGCCGGAAGATCGGCGGCACGTCAAGGCCGAATGGCGAGTCGCATCGGGACTGGTGCCCGGCGCGCCCAACGAGGGGCTCACGGCCCAGCTTCTCGCGAGCCCCGCGCGGCTGGCGGATCACGACGATTCGAGCTGGGAGGTGTGCCGCAATATTCGCGAGAGCCGCTCGGTGGGCTTCACCTTCGCGTGGTACCGGATCGCCGTCGAGGTGCCCGCGACGATCGGGGGCGTCGCGCTGGCGGGCTCCCGCGTGTGGTTCGAGACGAACATCGACAACTACGGTGAGATCTGGATCGACGGCAAGATCGACCGGAGCACCGGCGTCATCGTCGGCCTCAATGCCCAGCATCGGGTGGAGGTGAGCGGGAGCGCGGGGGCGGGAGCGCGCCACGTCATCGCGTGCCTGGTGCTGAACGGTCCGCTGGCCGAGCCCCGCGGTGGCATCTTCATGCGCTACGCGACCCTCGCGTTCGAGTCGCCGGGCTAGACTCACCTGCGCGCCGTCGACGATCGCCGGAGACGGCGCGGAACGGATCGAACCGGCTTCGCGGCGCGGCCTGATCCAGGACAGGACCGACGCGGTGCTCCAATTCATGAAGCGAGTGGGGCGGTGGGCGGCGGCGCTCGCGCTGATCGTGTTAGGACTCGTGCTCGCGATCCCCGGCGTGCCGGGCCCGGGGCTTCTGATCGTCCTCGTCGGGGTGTTCGTGCTGCTGCCCGAGAGCCGCTGGCTCCGGAAGAAGTTCGCCGCGCTCAACCGCCGGTACCCGAAGCTCTTCCATCCGATCGAAACGCGCCGGGTGCGCGCGCGGCAGGCTCGGCGCCGCTCCGCGCGGCGCGGGCCGTGACGACTACGAGAGCGCGGGCGACGCGCTATCATTCGTGGCGCGGGCGCGAGAGGCACGCGCCGGCGATTCGACGCCACGGAGGGGAGACATGGCATTGCAGGTGCGACGGGTCATCACGGGCCACGACGCTGAAGAACGGGACGATCTTTCGCGTGATCGAGTTCGCGCCCGGCCTCGCGGCGCGCAACCATCGGACGGACTCGATCGACTACATCGTCGTCATCTCCAGCGAGATCGATATGGGTCAACCCCGGCACGGCGCCGTGTGTGCTCGCGGTCGTCCTGATCGACGCCAAATCGGTCGAAGCGGGCGGCAAAGTCCTGAACGCGGCCGGGTAGAACTTCCGGAAGTAGACGTTCGATCGTAGGTCTCGTCGGGCCATCGCGTCGGCGTTCCTGATGACCTCCCGCTCGCGGCACGATCGGCGCAGCCAGCTCCAGCGCTCCCACTCCTGGCTCTGCTATCCTTGAGGCGACCTCACCCGTCCGGCGCCGGAGGATCGCGATGTGGAAACAGCTTCTCCTCGTGGCGGCTCCTACTGTGTTGTTGCTCTCAGCGACGGCACCAGCGCTCGAGCCGCCGACCTTCAATGACGAGGTCGTACGGATTCTCCAGACACGCTGCCAGACGTGTCACCGCCCCGGGGAGCACGCGCCGTTTTCGCTGCTCACCTATCGCGATGTGCACGAGCGCCTGGACGACATCCGAGACGCCGTCAAAGGGCGCGTGATGCCGCCCTGGAAGCCCGTGCCCGGGTTCGGCGATTTCGTCGAGCCGCGCCGACTCTCCGACCTCGAGCTAACGACACTGGTGCGGTGGATCGAGGCGGGCGCGCCGGAGGGAGATCCCGCAAAGCTTCCGCCACCGCTCGTGTTCCCGGAAGGATGGAAGCTGGGACCGCCCGATCACGTCCTCGAGATGCCCGAGATGTACACGGTGCCGGCGCGCGCCAGCGATGTCTATCGCTGTTTCGTGATCCCGACGAATTTCTCCGAGGATCGCTGGGTCACGAAAGTCGAGTACGCGCCGGGCGATCGGAAGCTCGTGCATCATATCCTCTCGTACATCGATACGACGTCCGCGGCGGAGAACCTCGATCGCGCCGATCCCGGTCCGGGCTACACGTGTTTCGGCGGGCCGGGATTCACACCGGCCGGCGGCCTCAGCGGCTGGGCCCCGGGCGCCCAGCCGCGCGTCATGGCAGCCGGCGTCGGCATGCTGCTCCCGAAAGGCGCGAGCGTCGTGCTGCAGATGCACTACAACAACGGCGCGACCGAGAGCCGCACCGATCGGACGCGCGTCGCGCTGCACTTCGCGAAGAGCCCGATCGACAAGCGGCAACGCGGCATGGCGATCCTGAACCGGACGTTCACGATCCCGCCCGGCGAGCGCCGCTACGAAGTGCGCGCGTCGTGGACCGTGCCGCTCGGCCGGGATCTCCACGCCACCACGATCACACCGCACATGCACCTGCTCGGGCGCGAGATGAAGGTGACCGCGACGTATCCCGACGGCACGGTCCGTCCGCTCATCCACATCGACGACTGGGACTTCAACTGGCAGGGGAACTACACGTTCGGGCAGTCGATTCCGCTGCCAGCCGGCACGCGGATCGACATGGTCGCGGTGTTCGATAACTCCGCCGAGAACCTCCGTCAGCCGAGCCGCCCTCCGCGTCCCGTGAGCTGGGGGGAGGGGACGACCGATGAGATGGCGATCGTCTTCCTCGCCGTGACGGTCGACGACGAGCGCATCGGTTGGCGACCCCGGTGAGGGATGCCTTGGCGTCTGGTCCTACTTGCCGGCGAGCCTCGCGACGATGGGGGCGAGGGTCTCCAGGTAGGGCTCGAAGGTGACGAAGTAGGAAATGCCCCAGCGATCGCGGCGCGCGTGGAGAGCTTCCACCATCTCATCCACGGTCCCGATCAACACGTAGGGAGCCTCGAGGATCTCCTCGACGCTGAGCTGCTTCCAGCTCTTTTGCAGCTCCTCGGCCGCCTCACGCCGGCGATCCGTCACGATCACCCGCTGGAGCTGCGCGCTCAGCTCGAGACGACCGAATCGCTGGCCGGCCGCTTCTCGCACCACCCGCATGCGCTCATCGATGCCCGCCACCTTCCATCCAGACATGTCAGGCACCGTGCCGCCCTGAGTGAATGTGATGCCCGTGAGATTCACGGTATCGGCCTCTTGCGCCGCCAGCGTGAGGAGGCGAAAGCCATTGCCACCGATGATGATGGGCGGATGGGGCCGCTGGACGGGAAGCGGATGGATCGTGTGGCCCGTGACTCGGTAGTGCCGGCCGGCGAAATTGACCTGGGCTCCGCCGAGCAACCCCTTGATGATCGGCACCGCCTCGGCGAGCCGCTCGACCCTGATGCCGCCTCGATCGAAGCGCAGCCCGGCCTGATCGTATTCAGTCCGCATGTACCCCGCGCCCAGCCCCAGCTCGAGCCGGCCATCCGTCAGCACGTCGATCGTCGCCGCCTCACGTGCGAGCAGCACGGGATGGCGGAGATCGTTGTTGAGCACGTTCGTGCCGACCCTGAGGCTCTTCGTCGCGTCCGCGGCGCTCATCACCGCCGGTATGGTCGCCAGCATGGCGGCAAGGTGATCGGGCACCAAGAGCACGGAGTAGCCGAGGCCCTCGATCTCGCGCGCCTTGTCTTGCCACTCGGCCCTCGACTTGCCGTCCCGCACGTTGACCCCGAAGCGGAACGGCTTCATGTCGCCGAGGGTCTCCACGCCCGCTTGGACGTCGCCACGGTACTCGCCGTTCCTCACATCTTCAGCAGTCGCTTGGCGTTCCCACTCAAGATCTTGGTCTTGTCCTCGGCCGAGAGCTGCAGCTCGCTCATCCACTTCGTTCCCGGCACATTCTGCACGAACGGCCAGTCGACCGAGAAGAGGATCCGGTCGACGCCGAGCTCCATCATCGAGCAGAGCAACGCCGGCGTGGAGAAATTCCCGCTGGTCGTGATGTAGAAGTGCCGGCTGAACTGCTCGCGGAACGAGATTCGACGATTGCCGGGCCGTGAGAGCGCGTGGTCGATGCGCCAGAGCAGGAAGGGAAGCCCTTCGCCCATGTGCCCGAGGATGATCTTCAGATCGGGATAGGCGTCGAACACACCGCTGAGGACCAGCCGGATGCCTTGCGTTGCGGTCTCCACGGTGAATCCCCACGCGGCGTTGAGGATCGCGGGGAAGTCCTTCACGTAGTCCTTGTAGTAGGCGTCCACGACGGCGCTATGCGGCGCGGCCGGGTGCACGTAGAGCGGCACGTCCAGCGCCTGGGCTCGTTCGAAGATCGGCCAGAACCGCTTGTCGTCGAAGAATACGCCGTTGGTGAGCCCGTGGACCATGGCGCCCTTGAAGCCAAGCTCGCCGATCGCCCGGTCCAGCTCGGTAACGGCTGCCTTGGGGTCGGGGGTCGGCAGCGCGGCAAAACCGGCGAACCGGTCTGGACGCGCGGCAATCACCTTGGCGAGGCGGTCGTTCGCGTCGCGGGCCAGCCGCACGGCGGTCGGTGCGTCGAGCCGCTGCGTCGACGGCGCGCCGTGCGAGAGGACCTGGACGTCGATGCCGGCCTCGTCCATCTCCTTCAAGCGGAGCTCGCCGAGGTCGTCGAGCCGGCGGCGGATCTCCGGCGCCCGACCTTCCGGCCCGTCGAAGGTCTTCGCGACTTCGGGGTCGTAGTAGTGCTCTTCAAGAGCGATGACGAGCGGCTTTCCCTCAGGAGCCATGTCTCTTCCTCCGTGTCAGTGCTGCGCCAGCCCTCCTTCCTTAGCGCCGAGAAGCGAACGGAGTCAAGTCGCGTAGCGCATCAGCGAATGAAACGCGACAGCCTCCTGGCTGGCCAGGAGGCTGCGCGCAATGCGGCGTTCTCGCGTGTCGCTACCAGCGGTCGCGGTCGCGGTGATGATGGTGTCCACCGCCGCCATCCACGGGGACCGGCACCAGGAGACACCCCGACGTGCTGATGGTCACGACGCACGCAAGCAAGAGCATGGCACCTAGGCGTCGAAGCGTACTCGACCGTAGCATGATCTTAAACCTCCTCACGCCGCAGGCCTCGCGAGGGCGACGCCGGCCGGCGCGCACGAGTCAGTCAGCATTCGTTCGTGATACACGCACTCACCCGGCCACCGGAGGCGGCGGCGGGGAGCCGACCGGCGGCATGTCCGGAGCGGCCGGGGGTACCGCGGGCGGCGGCGGTGCGATGTACAGCTGCGCCGGTACCCACGCCCAGTAATGGGGTACCGTCATGCCGTCACCCCGGAGCTCGTATCGACCGTTGGGGTACGGGACGACCGTTACCGTGGGCGCCGCGAGCATCACCACCCGTCCACCCGTCCACCACCAGACGTGGTACGGCGACCAGACGCCGGGTCGGTGCTCGAATCGCCAGCCTCGACCCCGGTCGAAGTGCCAGTCGTCGCGGCGCGTGAACTCTCGGCGGCCGAAGTCGTGACGCTCGAACTCATGGCCTCGCTCGTCTCGACGGACCGGCGCGTGTCTCTCATCTCGCCACTGAGCCTGGGCAGCACCGGTGGCGAAGGTCAATCCCGTCAGCACGCACAGCGCAGACAACCGAGGGAGCTTACCTCTCCAGAAGCTCATTCTCATGACCTCCAGCCCGTTAGACGCGCGCGCGACCGGCAACATTTCGCCCGCAGCGCAGAGCCATCCGCCGGGGGGGTGAAGGTAGGTAAGATTTGCTGCGTAAGATTTGCAAAGTAAGATCTGCTATCGCGGATAGTAAATATGACCATGTCCACCGCGAACCGTTGACCCAGAAGAGCTCACGGGGTCAAACTGGGCCGCCTGGAGGTGAGCCGCGCGCAGCACGAAGACCGGAACGTGAGCGGCCCGCAGCACCGCCTCGGCGACCGAGCCGAAGAGCAAACGACGGAGACCGGTTCGGCCGTGCGTCGACATCGCGATGACGTCGGCCTGGAGCTCCCGCGCGGCGGCGATGATCTCCCGGGGAGCCTCGCCCGTCCGCACCGTCGTGAGCACTCGAAGCCCGGCGAGCGCGGGCGTCGCGGCGACGGCGCGCAAGTACGCGTCGGCCTTCTGCTTCTTAGGCTCGAGCATACGCGCCGTGTTTTCGAACGCGACGGGTGTGTCCTCGCTCGGCGCCTGCCGGGCCGGCGGTACGACGACGCGAACGAGTACTACCTCCATGCCGAGCGGGCGCGCCATTCGTAGGAACGCGGGCAGGATCGCTTCGGCCGCGATCGAGCCGTCGAGAGTGATGAGCGCGCGTCTGAATCCGAATTCGCTTGCTTCCCGCGGCTCCGTCGCTTCACCTCGCCCGATGGGCGTTGACACGAGATCGACGTCGCTTGCGATCGCGCGGACGACGAGATCCCGGTCGGTGATCACGCCCAGAACCTCCCCCGCTTCGACGACCGGCAGGATGCCCACGTTCGCCTCGCACATCCGCCTGGCGGCCTCGGCGAGCGACGCCGACGGCTCGATGGCGACGACATTGCGAACCATCACGTCTCGGACCTTCATGCCTGCCTCCTTTCACGCATCACGGCTACGATTCCGTGATCACGCCGCATGCGATCGTGGACCACGAGGCTCACGCCGTCTCGGTCGCAGAGCGGCCAAGTACGGGGCGCGTCGCCCTCTTACCCCTGCGTGCAGGTTCCATGCCGGCGAATTGACACGCTGACGGCGGAAAGCAAATCTCTGCGCGCGGCACCGGATCGTGGCGCCGGCGATTCCGAAGACGGCTAGCCGCGCGTGACGCCGATGAGGTTTTCGATCAGGCGGAGATCGTCGAGGGCCAGTGTATTGGAGGCTGAGGATCACGCCCGCCCAGCGGTCCGCGTAACACCGCCCACGGAAGCCTGGATCGGAGCATCTTGACGAATTTAGCAAAATAGCTAATCATAGACATATGAGAGGCGGCTCCGTTTTCAAGGCGCTCGCGGACCCCACCCGCCGGCAGATCCTGCAAGAGCTCAAGTCGCGCGAGCTGGCGGCCGGCGAGATCGCCGGGCGATTCCCGATCTCCGGGCCATCGATCTCGCGTCACCTGGCGATCCTGGAAGGCGCCGGGCTCGTCTCGCAGCGCCGGGACGCCAACCGTATCTTCTACAGGCTCGAGCCCGAGAGCCTTGCGAGCGCGCTCGGCGACTTCCTCAGTGCGATCTGCCCGACGCAGATCGCCCGGCGGCGACGGGCAGCGCGGGGAGGCAGGCGATGAGGATCGCGATCACCGGCGGCACCGGGTTCGTGGGTGGTCACCTGGCGACGGCGCTCGTCGATGAAGGACACGAGGTCGTGGTGGTTGCGCGTGGCGTGGACCGCCGCCACGCGAGTGTGAGCGGGCCGGCCGGCATCACGTTCGTCCGCGCCGACCTTACGAATCTCGGCGCGCTGGCGACGGCCTTCCGCGACTGCCATGCTGTCGCGCACTGCGCGGGAATCAACCGCCAGCGTGGGCGACAGAGCTACACGAACGTGCACGTCCGCGGAACCGAACTGGTCGTGCGGGCGGCCGCCAGCGCCGGCGTCGACAAGCTGGTCCTGCTCAGCTTTCTTCGTGCCCGCCCTGGATGTGGGTCCGCATATCACGAGTCGAAGTGGGAGGCCGAGGAACGTATACGGCATTCCGGCCTCGACTACACGATCGTGAAGGCGGGCGTCGTCTATGGACAGGGTGACCATCTGCTGGACCACCTCAGTCACGCGCTCCTCACGGCGCCACTCTTCGCCACCGTCGGCGTTCATGAGCGCCCCCTTCGACCGCTCGCCGTGGAGGATCTCGTGGTCGTGCTGCGCGCGGCGCTGGTCGATCGAGCACTGAGTCGGGCGACGGTTGCCGTCGTCGGGGCCGAGCCCCTCAGGCTGAGTGTCGTCGTGCGCCGGGTGGCCCAGGTCGTCGGCGTGAGGCCCCTGGTCGTGCCACTGCCGGTGGCGATCCACTATGGCCTGGCGTGGCTCTTCGAACGGCTGATGAAGGTGCCGCTCGTGTCCATCGCGCAGACGCGCATCCTCGCCGAGGGCGTCGAGGAGCCCGCTGGACCAACGTCGCCATTGCCTCCGGAGCTGACGCCGCGACGCCGCTTCACGCCAGATCAGATCCGACGCGGCTTGCCGGCCCCGGCACCGTTCGGGTGGCGGGACCTCCGGTGCGCGACGTGAGCGAGCGGCCGGCGACAACCGTCAGCTCGCCGGTGATCTTCTACGATGGGGTTTGCGGGCTCTGCGATCGGTTGACGCGATTCGTCCTCGCGCACGACAAGAGCGAGCGCTTTCGGTTCTCGGCGCTCCAAAGCCCGTTCGCGGAAGCGAGCCTCGCCCACCATGGCAAGGACTCTCGCCGGCTTTCCACGCTCTATGTGCTCGTCCTCGACCCCGGGCGGGGCGAGCGGCTCCTGGAGCGGTCATGCGCGGTGATCTACATCTTGCGGGAGCTCGGCCCGCCGTGGAGCGTGCTCGCGACCGCGCTGTCGGTCGTGCCGCCTGTCGCTCGCGAGGCCGGATATGCTGTCGTGGCGCGGAGCCGCTACCGCATCTTCGGCAGACGCGAGGCCTGCTCGCTCCCCGAGGAACGCTGGCGCGCGCGCTTCATTGACCACTGAATCTCCGGCGAGCCCGGCTCCGGACGGCGCGGGGCGGCTCCGACATGGAGCCGCCCCGCGCAGCGCACGTCAACCGTGCAACTCACGCCAAGCGTGCAACTCACGCCAAGCG
>WNEY01000018.1_pt1 | contig 67085 bp, 51 predicted proteins | sample 5400531 | NCBI WGS metagenome assembly WNEY01 (sample SAMN13153338, study PRJNA577476) | soil metagenome | isolation source: 200 cm saprolite under Douglas fir tree site 1 | place: USA:California | collected 2015-04-18 | reverse complement strand
CCTCGCGCGACACATGGGGCTGGCGCGTCGAAGGCCATCACGTCTCTCTGCATTTCACCGTTGTCAACGGCACGATGGTCGGCAGTTCGCCGTCGTTCTTCGGCTCCAACCCGGCCGAAGTGCGTCAAGGGACGAAGAAGGGGCTGCGAATCCTCGGCGCGGAGGAAGACGCGGCGCGCGCGCTCCTGCAATCGCTCGACGCGTCACAGCAGACGAAGGCGATCATCAACGCCGCCCCCCCCGCCGATATGCTGACGATGGCGAAGGTGAACATCAGCCCGCTGTCGCCGACAGGGATCGCGGCGGACACCTTGAACGCGGCCCAACGCGATTTGCTCATGAAGCTGATTGACGTCTACATGGGCTTCATGGCGCCCGACATCGCCGCGGACCGCATGGCGCGGCTGCGCAAGGCGGGCGTCGAGAAGATCGCGTTCGCGTGGGCCGGCGAGACCGAGCGCGGGAAGAAGCATTACTACAGGATTCAGGGTCCCACGTTCCTGGTCGAGTACGACAACACACAGAACGACGGGAATCACGTGCACTCGGTGTGGCGGGACTTCGAGGGCGATTTCGGAAGGGATCTCCTGCGGGAACACTTGAAGAGCACGCCGCATCAGTAGGGGCTAGGGATTAGGGATTGGGGATTGGGGATTAGGGATTAGGGGCAAGGGACTGAGAACTGGGGACTGGGAAGACCCGGACAGCTCCCGTCCCCTCTCCTCTGGCCTTTGTGTCCTTCGTCACCATTGTGTCCTTTGTGCTTGTGGAAAGACCCGGTCGAAGTTCTCGCCGAAGATCTTGTTTCGCGCCTCCGCGCTGGCGCCGATCTCGTCCAGCGCGGCGGACTGCTGCTCGTAGACGTCGCTCACCCAGCCGCGCGGAAAGAACGACGAGTCGGTGCCGAACAACAGCCGGTCGGGTCCGGCGACCGCGAGCGCCTGACGGAAGACGGCGCCGAGCGTCAGCCCTGGATCGTATTTGATCCAGCCATTCGAGCTCGACGTGTCCAGCAGCACGTTCGGGCACAGGTCCGCCACCATCAGCGCTTCGCGAAACAGGCCCGCGCCGAAGTGCGGGATGATGATCGGCACCTGCGGATAGGCGACTGCGACCGCGTGCAGGTCGAGCGGATTCCCGAACCGGATGTCGAACGGGCTCGGCAGCCCGAGCTTCTTGCGAACGCCCACTGACAGCACGCCGCAGTGCACGAACACGGCGGTCCCCGGCCGCGCCGCCGCGAGGTCGAACAGCCGCCGCGCCCGCTCGCCCTGAATCGAGTACCGATGCATCGCCGGGTAGAGGCACATCGCGCGCATCGCGCCGCCGTCGAGCGCCGCGGCCGTTGTCGCCGCCGCGTCCGCTTGCGTCGGGTCGACCATGAAAAAGCCAACGAAGCGATCGCGATGACGCGCGACCGCCGCCGCGACAGACGGTGCGTCGCCGGGCACGCTCGCGATGAGCGCCGCGCGGGCCACGCGATGCCGATCGAGCTCCGCTACCCACCGATCGGCGAGCGCGTCAGCGGTGCCGGGCGCCTCCCATCCGAGCTTCGCCAGCGCGGCGTCGCCGCCAAGCGCGGCGAACAGCGGCGTCGAGAAAAAGTGACAGTGCGCGTCGTTCAACGCGGTCATCTGTTAGGGCCCGCGGAAGAATAAGGTGTGGATTATGGGCGTCGAGCGCCCGCCCGGCAAGGCGCGAGGAGCGCGCATGCCGGGAGTATGCAGGCGCTGGCCCTTGGCTTACTGCTGGCGTACCATCGGGCACGAATCGGAGGATTCCATGGTGGAACGCGCGTTGGTTCGTCTGGCGACCGTGTGTGCAGTCGCGTGCGTCTGCGTGTTTCCCTCGCGTGCGGACGCGCAGGCGACCGGCGCGATTACCGGCGTTGCCACCGACCCGTCCGGCGGCGTGCTTCCCGGCGTGACGGTGGACGTCACCAGCCGCGACACCGGTCAGGTTCGGACGGCGGTCACCGGCATCGACGGCTTCTTCACCATTCCGCTGGTCAAGCCCGGCATCTATCAGGTGAAGGCGACGCTGTCGGGCTTTCGCACGACCATCCGCGACGCCATCACCGTCGTCGTCAACGAAACGGTTCGCACGGACCTGGCGATGCAGGTCGGTCAGCTCGCCGAAGAGGTGACGGTGCTGGGCGAGTCGCCGCTCGTCGAGACGACCAACGCGACGCTGGGCGTCGTGATCGACCGGCAGAAGGTGGTCGATCTGCCGCTGAACGGGCGGAACTTCACGCAGCTCGGCACGCTGATTCCCGGCGTGGTCGCGCCGCCTGCCGGGCTCGGCGGCCAGGACGGCAACGCCACGCCCGGCGGGTTCGGCAACGTCACGGGCGGGTTCAACGTGAACGGGCAGCGCAATCAATCGAACAACTTCCTGCTCGACGGCGCGTCGAACAACGATTCCTTCAACACCGGCTTCGTGCTGCGGCCGCCGCCGGACGCCATCCAGGAATTCAAGATCCTCACGCACTCCTACGATGCCGAGTACGGGCGCAACGCGGGCTCCGTGGTGAACGTCGTCACCAAAGCAGGCACGAACGACTGGCACGGCGGTGCGTGGGAGTTCAACCGGGACGACTCGCTGCAGGCGCAGAATTTCTTCGCCGCCACGAAGCCGACGCTGAAGCAGAACCAGTTCGGCGGCGCGTTCGGCGGTCCACTGACGAGGAACCGGCTGTTCACGTTCAGCTACTTCGAGGGCTTCAAGAACACGCAGGGGGTCACCGACACACGAACGGTGCTGTCGGCGGCGCAGCGCAATGGAGATTTCTCCGGTGGCGCGGTCATCCGCGATCCGCTGACCGGCCTGCCGTTTGCCGGCAACAGCATTCCTCAAGAGCGCATCAGCCCGATCGCGAAGCGGATCCTCGACCGGTACATCCCGCTGCCGAACAGCACCGCCAATCGCGTGGTCCGGTCGCCCAACGTCGAGGACACGCGCCAGCAGTTCGGCACGCGGCTCGACTACCAGGTGAACGCGAAGCACGGCCTGCTCGCCCGCTACATGATCGGGCATACGCGCAATTTCAATCCGCTCGGCGGATCGAACTTCTCTCCGGCGGGGAACACGTCGATCGCAACGCTGCAGGACGTCATGGGCTCGGATACCTGGATGTTGAAGCCGACAATGATCAACGTGGCGCGCGCGTCGATGAACCGCATCAGTGCGGAGCCGAACGTCACCAGCGGTCTCAGTCTCGGGGATCTCGGGTTCAACATCAATCCGAGCAACGCGACCGCCGCAGGACTGCCGTTCATCACCGTGACCGGCTTCTTCACGACCGGTGACGCGCAGCAGCCGTTTGCGACGCGGGTGAACAACGTCTTCGGGTTCACCGACGATCTCACGTGGCTCCGCGGCGCGCACTCGATGAAGGTCGGCGGCGAGCTGCGGCGCGATCAGATCAAGGTCTCGTTCATCAATCGTCCGAACGGTGATTTTACGTTTGCGGGGACGCAGTACACCGGCAACGCGGCCGCCGACTTTCTCCTTGGCTTTCCGGTGCAGTACCGGCAGGCCACCGGCGATCCCAATCTCGACGGCTCGTCGTGGGTCTACGCGCTCTACGCGCAGGACGAGTTCAGGCTCTCGCATCTCACGCTGAACTACGGCCTTCGATACGAAGTGAATCAGCCGTTCGCCGAAAGCCAGGACCATCTGAACGCGTTTCATCCGGGCCAGCAGTCCACGGTGTTTCCGAACGCGCCGCGGGGCCTCGTGTATCCCGGCGACGCCGGCGTTCCGCGCGGCACCTATCCGACCGACAGGAACAACGTCGCGCCACGGCTCGCGGCCGTGTGGGATCCGCGCGGCGACGGCCGCACCGCCGTGCGTGGCGCGTGGGGCCTCTTTTACGACACGCTGCCCGGGCAGGGCGACTTCTTCCAGAACGGCACGCTCGCGCCGCCGTTTCAGCCGCTGACCGAGGTCAACTTTCCGCTGCAGGTGACCTCGTCGCCGTTCGCGAACCCGCTCGCGGGTGTGACCGGCACGCCGGGCTTCCCGGCCGGCCTCATCTTCATCGGCTGGGGAACCGAGTTCGACACGCCGGTCGTGCAGCAATACAACCTCACGCTGCAGCAGCAGGTGGGCCAGGCATGGGGCCTCGAGGTCGGCTACGTCGGATCGCGCGGCAGGAAGCTGCCGATTTTCATGGAGGTCAACCCGACCACGCCGATTCTGACGCCGGCGCCCGCGATCGGACCGCGCCTGTTTCCCGCGTTCAGCCTGGTGCGGCCGACGTTCTCGGCGGCGGAGTCGTGGTACGACTCGCTGCAGACGAGCGCCCGCATGCGGCCGTGGCACGGCCTGAGCGTGCTCGCGTCGTACACGCTGGGCCATGCGGTCGATCACGTCTCGGGCCTGAACATCGGCGGCGAACCACGCCCCGTGCTGCCGGTCACGATCGGCGATCAGGCGTCGATCGACGCCGCGCTCGCGCGTGAAAAGGGCGACGCCCTCTTCGACGTGCGGCATCGCTTCGTTCTCAGCTTCGGCTACGAGCTGCCGCGGCTGAGCGGCCGCAACGCGGCGACGCGTCTCGCGCTGGGCGGCTGGCAGATGAACGGCATCATCCAGGGACAGACCGGCTTTCCGCTCACGGTCATCGAGCCGAGCAACATCTCGCTGACGTCGCTGACCAACCGTCCCAACATGACGTGCGATCCGAACCAGGGCGCCCCGCGAACGACGGCGCAGTGGTTCGACACCAGCTGCTTCCAGCGGCTGACGCTCGCAGCCAGCGCGGGCCAGATCGGCAACGAGCCGCGCAATGCCGTGCGCGGTCCCGGGTTCAACCGCTCCGACCTGTCGCTGTTCAAGAACTTTGCGCTTGGCGGCTCCCGGCAGGGGCAGCTCCGGCTGGAGGCATTCAACATCTTCAACCAGGAGCGCTTCGGCCAGCCGAACGGCACGCTCGGCGCGCCGACGTTCGGCCAGATCACGTCGGCCGACGACGGGCGGATCGTGCAAATCGCCATCAAGTACATCTTCTAGTAACGAAGATTCGCGTCGCGACCGCTTTCTTTACTCGTCGGTTTGAGGAGAAGCTTCGTTACTGCTCATCGCCGAAAAGGGGCCGTACCCCTTTTTCCCGAGCGCGAACGAAAAAGGGGTCCTGCCCCTTGTTCCACGAGGAATGTCCCAGCGATTGGGACGCATCACACGTATGCATCGACGCGAGTTCCTGAAGCTGGGCGCCGCGGCCGTCGCCGCCGCGTGCCAGGATCGCGCTCCCGCGATCATCACGCGCGACGCGGCGCGGCCGGGCGTGCCGTGCGGCGTTGCGACCGGCGATGTCGCCGACGGCCAGGCGATCGTCTGGAGCCGCAGCGATCGTCCTTCGCGGCTCGTCGTCGAATACGCCACGACATCATCTTTTACGAACGCCCGCCGCATCGTCGGCCCCGCGGCGCTCGAGGACACCGACTTCACCGCGCGCGTGGACCTCACGGACCTGCCCGCCGGGCAGCGCATCTCGTATCGCGTGCTGTTTCAGGATCTCTCCGATCTGCGCCTGTTCAGCGCTCCGGTCGAAGGGAGCTTTCGGACGGCCGCGGGACCGAGCGCGGGCTCTTCCGGACCCGCCGGCGATCGCGACGTCTCGTTCACCTTTTCCGGCGACTGCATCGGGCAAGGCTGGGGAATCGATGCCTCGCGCGGCGGCATACGGCTGTACGACACGATGCGCGGCGTGCAGCCGGACGTCTTCATCCACCTCGGCGACACGATCTACGCGGACCAGCCGCTCGCGTCAGAGGTGGTCCTGGACGACGGGTCGACCTGGCGGAATGTCGTCACCGAGCCGAAGTCGAAGGTCGCGCAGACGCTGGACGATTACCGCGGGTGCTCACCGCTACAACCTGCTGGACGAGCACATGCGGCGCTTCAACGCCGAGGTTTCGCAGATCGCGCTGTGGGACGATCACGAGGTTCGCGACAACTGGTATCCGACGCAGCGCCTGGACGGCGATGCGCGCTACCAGGTGAAGAGCGTCGCGTTGCTGGCCGCGCGCGCGAAGCGCGCGTTCCTCGACTACCTGCCGCTGCGCGTCAACCCGATCGAGCGCGAGCGCATTTACCGATCCTGGCGTCACGGGCCGTCGCTCGAAATCTTCGCGCTCGACATGCGCTCGTACCGCGGCGCCAATTCGTCAAACCGGCAAGCCGTGCTGAACGAGGACTCGGCGATCCTCGGCGCGGCGCAGGTCGAATGGCTCCAGCGCGCGCTGGCCGCGTCCACCTCCACCTGGAAAGTCGTGGCGTCCGACCTGCCGCCTGGCGTCGTGGTCCCCGACGCGGGCGGCGCGTTCGAGGCGGTGGCGAACCAGGACGATGGGCCGCCGCTCGGCCGCGAGCTCGAAATCGCGCGTGTGCTGACGTTCATCCGCGACCGCCGGATCCGCAATGTAGTGTGGCTGACGGCGGACGTGCACTACTGCGCCGCCCATCATTACAGCCCGGCGCGCGCGCGCTTCACCGAGTTCGATCCGTTCTGGGAATTCGTGGCGGGCCCGCTGCACGCCGGCACGTTTGGCCCCAGCGCGCTCGATCGGACGTTCGGGCCCGAGGTGCGGTTCCTGGGCATCCCGCGCGGCATGAAGCCGAACCGGCCGCCGAGCGAGCCGTATCAGTTCTTCGGCAGCGGCCGCATCGATCGCCGCACGCAGGCGTTGACGATGAAGCTCCACAACGTGAATGGGGAGATCTTCAGCGTGGAGCTGCCGCCTGCGAAATAACGTCCACAAGAACAAATGCAACCACGAAGACACGAACTCTCTGATCCTTGTCGGGATTCGGGATTCGGGATTCGGGATTCGGTCAGACGAAGAAGAAAAGAGGCGGTCGCGGCAGGTTCTGTAGGCCCTGCAACCACGGAGACGCGAAGACACGAAGAAGAAAAGATCTTCTTCGTGTGTTTTCTTCGTGCTTTCGTGCCTTCGTGGTCGAGAAAGGCGTCAGATCTCCGCGACGATCGCCTCCGTCATCTGCTTCGTCGTCGAGGCCCCCCCGAGATCCGGCGTGCGGACCTTGCCGCCGGCGACCACGCGCTCGATCGCGCCCAGGACCCGGTCGTGCACGTCCCGATGGCCGAGATGGTCGAGCATCAGCGCGCCCGCCCAGATCGCCCCGATCGGGTTGGCGATGCCCTGACCGGCGATGTCGGGCGCCGATCCGTGAATCGGCTCGAACATCGACGGATGATCCCGCGTGGGATTGATGTTCGCGCCTGGCGCGATGCCGAGGCTGCCTGAAATCGCCGATCCGATGTCGGTGAGGATGTCGCCGAACAGGTTCGACGTCACCAGGACGTCGAGCGTCTGCGGATGCGTGACCATCCGCGCCGCGAGCGCGTCGACGTGGTACTTGCGGTACTCGATGGCCGGGTAGTCCCTCCGGACGATCTGCCCGACCTCGTCCCACAGCACCATCGAATGAGTGAGCGCGTTCGACTTCGTCGCGCTCGCGAGCATCTGCCGCGGCCGCTTCGCCGCCAGCTCGAAGCCGTAGCGGAGGATCCGCTCGATGCCGCGCCGCGTGAACACGCCCGTCTGGTTGGCGACCTCGTGAGGCGTGCCGCGATGGATCCGCCCGCCGACGCCGGCATATTCGCCTTCGGAGTTCTCGCGCACGCAGATCATGTCGATGTCCGCCGCAGTACGGCTGGCCAGCGGCGACGCCAGGCCGTTCAACAGGCGCATCGGCCGCAGGTTGACGTACTGATCGAAGCGTTGCCGGATTGCCAGGATCAAACCCGCCGATGCGACGTCCGACACACCCGGCGCGCCAAGCGCGCCGAGGTAGATCGCGTCGAACGTCTGCAGGCGATCGAAGCCATCCTCGTCCATCATTCGCTGGTGCTTCAGGTAGTAGTCGCAGCTCCACGGCAGCGCGGTGAACGACAGCGACAGACCGCTGCCACGCGCCGCCTTCTCGAGAGCGGCGATGCCCGCCGGAATGACCTCCTTGCCGATGCCGTCGCCGGCGATCACCGCAATCTTGTGTGTCATATGTCTGTTCGCTCGCTGCCGCTTCGCCGCTTCGGCGCTGGGGGCGGGCCAGGAAAGCCCTTCGCGCTACATCCCCGGCGGCGTGAAGCGGCCGTCGGCCGCCGTCCAGCCGCCATCTGCGAAAAGAATAGTGCCGGTCACGTAGCTCGCGGCGTCCGACACCAGAAACAGCGTCGGGCCGACCATCTCCTCGGCCCGGGCCCATCGTTTGAGCACGCTCTTGTTCGCATACGCCTGGTACCAGTCGGCGTTCGCCTTGATTGGCGCCGTGAGCGGCGTTTCGACGACGCCGGGGCCGATGGCGTTCACGCGGACGCCGAACGGCCCGAACTCGGCCGCGCCCGCCCGAACCAGCTGCACAATGCCCGCCTTCGTCATCGCGTAGACCGATTGCCCGGGCTCGACGACCTGCGACCGGATCGACGAGAAGATCACGATGCTGCCGCTGCGCTGCGCGGTCATCACGCGGCCTGCCGCCTGCAGCACGTTGAAGCTGCCCTTCAGGTTGACCGCAACCACACGGTCGAATTCCTCGCTGCTGTACTGCAGGATTGGCGTGCGCACGTTGATGCTCGGCGTGCAGACGACAATGTCGAGCCGCCCGCGGCCGCGGGCGATCGCGTCGAGTGCGGCGTTGACGGCGGCGGCGTCGCGGATGTCCAGCGTTGCGGCGTCAGCGCCCGGGATGCGCGCCGCGACCGCCTGCGCCGCCGGTGCGTTGGCGTCCAGAACGATCACGCAGGCGCCCTGGTTCGCGGCGCCGATCGCAATCGCTTCGCCGATGCCCGACCCGCCGCCGATGACGGCGGCGGTCTTGCCGCTCAGATCAAACAGCCCGTTCTGGCTCATACGTCCTCGAACGCGAAACAAAGACAATGAGAAATCCCATAGAGGCAGCGATCAGGCCGGTGAGCTCAGGCGTCAAACCGAAAATCCCGCGGCCCGCCGTCGTGAACCGCACCGCCACCATCGTCGCCACGCCGCAGGCGATGGAGGCCATCGCTTCGGGTGTACCGGCCCGGCGCACATAAAGCCCGGCGAGGATCGGCACGAAGAGCGACATGCCGAGCAGCGAATAGAAAATCGTCAGCGCGCTCAGGACGCTGCCGAGCCCGATGGCCAGGACGACGCCGGCAATCCCGCTTACCATGGCGGTCAGGCGCGTCACCGTCAGCAGCCGGGCGTCGTGCGCGGAAGGGTTGACGAATCGCTTGTACAAATCCTGCGACAGCGAGGTCGTCAACATGAACAGCACCGCGTCCGCCGCGCTCACTTCCGCGGAGAACACCGCGGCCAGACCGAGGGCGCCGACCACGGGCGGCAAACCGCGCATGAGGATCGTCGGCAGCGCAAGATCGGGCAGCGCGAGCGAGGGGAACAGCAGGCGCGCCGAGATGCCCAGCACGACGGGGACGCCCGCGTAGAGCAGCAAGCCTAGCGCGTTCAGGCCGACGCCGATCCGGACGGCGCGGTCGTCGCGAGCGCCGAAGATTTTCTGCAGCAGCCCCGGCGAGACGATGAATGCCGGCGTGAGCAGCGCCAGGTACATGATGCCAGGCGGTCCCGGCCTCCAGAAGGTCCAGTACGCCTGATCGTCGGATCGAATGAGAGAGAGCGCCTGGAACCCGCCGATGCGATCGAGCACGAGCGGCACGGCGATCGCAAAGCCGCCGAGCTTCACGATCAGTTGCACCATGTTCACCCAGGCTGACGTGAGCAGGCCACCGGCGGTGAAGTAGACGGTGATCACCGCCCCGCCGATGGCGCATCCGGCCCACGACGGGATGCCCGCGACCGTTTCGAGAACCACGCCCATCGCAAACAGCTGGCCGGCGAGGATGAAGAGCGACCCGACCCACAGTAAGGCAGCGATCAGCGCGCGTACCGTCGCGCCGTACCGATATTCGAGATAGTCGCCAACCGTTCGCAGGTCGCGCGCGGCGGCCTCGCGGCGGATCGCCGGACCAATCCAGAAGGCAAGCACCGCATTCCCCAGCGCCGCCGATCCGACCCACCACCACGCGGCCACCCCACTGGAATAACCGAGCGCGGTTGCATTCACGGTCGAGCCCGCGCCGATGTTGGCGGCGAGCATCGTCGAGAAGATGAGCCCGGGACCGAGTTGCCGGCCCGCGACGAAGAAATCGGACGCGCCGCGCACGCGCCGCCCGATCCAGAGACCAAGCCCGATGAGGAGGGCTGAGTACGAGAGCAGGAGGGCGAGCTGGAGGGTCATCGAGCGGATCGCGCGAGCGTTATTTCTTCAAATCGCGCGCGGCCGGAATGCCGGCGACGCCGGTGGCCTGCGTGCCCGCGCGGACCACGGCGTCGGCCATCGCCTCCGCCGCCAGGGCGCCGACGACCGTGATGTCGGCGGCGCCATTCCAGCGGCCCGTCGCGAGGGAAAAAATCGTGTCGCCGTCGCCGTTGGTGTGCGACGGGCTGATCGCCCTCGCGTAGCCGTCGTCGGCCATCAGCGCCATGCGCGTGACCTGCGATTTGGACAGCTTCGCGTTGGTGGCGACCAGGCCGATCGTCGTGTTCTCGCCGGCCCGCGGCGGTTGCGAGTTGGCGCCCGTGCGCAGCATTCTGCGCGCGTCGGCAAACGTGCCGTCGGGGTTGCGCACGCCGGCGATGATCTTCCCGGTCGCGGGATCGATGATGTCGCCGACGGCGTTCACCGCCACGATGGCGGCGACGACGAGACCGTTGGGCAGCGTGATGGACGCGGTGCCGAGCCCCGACTTCATCGAGCGGCCCGCGCCGCCGAATTTGCCGACGGTCGCGCCGGCGCCGGCGCCGACGGTGCCTTCAGCGATCGGTCCGGTCGTGGCCGCTCCGGCGGCCTTGTAGCCGCAGTCGGCGGTGGGACGGATCTTCGGCTGACCGCCGACACCGAGATCGAACAGGATCGCCGCCGGTACGATCGGCACGCGCGACGGCCCGGCCGGCCAGCCGATGTTGTGCTCCTCGAGCCAGCGCACCGTGCCGGTCGCGGCGTCCAGACCGAACGCGCTGCCGCCGGCCAGGACGACGGCGTTGACCTTGTCCACCATGTTCATCGGGTTCAGGAGATCGGTTTCTCGCGTGCCCGGCGCGCCGCCGCGCTGCGAAACGCCGCCGACCGCGTCGCCGTCGACGAGGATCGCCGTGCAGCCGGTGGGCCGCTCGCTCAGCGTGTGGTGACCGACTTTGATGCCCTCGACGGCCGTCAGCCCGAAGGATGCGCGTGCGGGCGCCTGAGCCGCGACCGCGGCCGAGAGGAGGGCGGCACATGCGACAGCGCGGCCGCGACGCAACCAATGAATCGCGCAGCCGCGCCTGGCGGCGGGCCTCTCGGGGCCCGCCCATCGAGTAGAACAAACGCGCTCTTGCCAGGGAGACAAGCGTTCAGGCGTTTGTTCTACGGAGGCATTCATGCCGTTACGATACCGCATCACCTCGGATCTCGAACGGCCGGAAGATTCGGCAACCCGGTCGCCTGCGTCGCGCCGCGGATGACGGCGGTCGCCATGACGTCGGCGGCGAGCGCGCCGAGCGCGACGAGATCGGGATTGCCGGGCCTGGTGCCTGTCGCGATCGCGAACACGGCGTCGCCGTCGACGATCGTGTGGATGGGCCAGATCGCGCGCGCGTAGCCGTCGTCTGTCAGTTGGGCGAGATAGGAGGCCTGCGCTTTGGTCAGCCGCGCGTTTGTCGCGATGACGCCGATTGTCGAGTTGTCACCGCGGCTGGCCCGCGGCGCGCCCGACCGCATCATGACGCGCGCGTCGGCGAACCCGCGGCCGTCTGGGGTGCGCACGCCGGCCACGACTTTTCCTGTGGCCGGATCGATCACATCGCCGAGCGGGTTCACCACGACCAGCGCGGCCACGATCAAGCCGTCCGGCATGACGATCGCCGCGCTGCCGACGCCGCTCTTCATCGCGCGTTCCATCCCTGCGAGCTTGCCGAGCGTTGCGCCCGCGCCCGCCCCGACGCTGCCTTCGACAACCGGCGCAGTGGTTGCGGCCTGGGCGGCGCGGTACCCGCAGTCGGCGGCCGGGCGGACCGTCGCGTCGCCGACGCCGAGATCGAAGATGGAGGCGCCAGGCACGATCGGAATGTGCCGGCCGCCGTACAGGATGCCGACGTTCTTTTCTTCGAGATAGCGCAGCACGCCGTCACCGCTCGAGAGGCCGAACAGGCTCCCGCCGGATAAGGCGATGCCGAAGATCTGTTCCACCATCTTCGTGGGGTTGAGCAGATCGGTGTCGCGCGTGGCCGGCGCGGCGCCGCGCACGTCGACGCCTGCGGTCGCGCCGCCTTCGATGAGCACGACCGTGCAGCCGGTCGGCCGTCCGCTGAGCGTGTGGTGGCCGACCTTGATGCCGGGCACCGCCGTCAGCGTCGCGTTCGTCCCCGCGGCGATCGCCAATTGTACGGAGCGTCCGGCTTGAGCCGGACCGGCAAGCCGTACGTCATGTCCGGCTCGAGCCCAACCGGCAAGGTCCGCCTGACCGCCGCCGCCAAGGCTTCGGCGGTCCGCCGTAGCTTCACGCGAAGGCGGAAGGCGGACACCACGTACGGCTTTTTCTGCGTTCACCAGCACGACGGCAAGGCAGACGAGAGCCGGCAGGGCCATCCAGGTAAGGATGCGGGGCTTCACGATTGGGCTATTGTAAGGCGCGTCCATCCCATGCAACCTGTCGAGCGCATCCTCGCGGAGGTCGATCGCGCGGCGGACGAAATCGTCCGGTTTACAACCGATCTCGTGCGAATTCCGACGGTGAATCCGCCAGGCGAGGAGTACGAGGCGTGCGCGCATTTTCTCGGCGACGACCTGATGCGGCGCGGATTCGACGTCGAGTACGTCACCGCCGACCGTCGTCCCGAGCACACCGCCCGGCATCCGCGCGTGAACGTCGTCGGGTCCCGGCGCGGCGGCGCGGGACCGGTCGTGCATCTCAACGGCCACATCGACGTGGTCCCGCCCGGCGGCGGATGGACAGTGGGCCCGTTCGACGGCCTGGTGCGCGATGGCAGGATTTTCGGCCGCGGCGTGTGCGACATGAAGGCGGGAATTGCGGCGGCGGTGTTCGCAGCCGAAGCCCTCGAGCGCGCCGGCGTGCGGCTGCCGGGCACGATCGAGATCAGCGGCACGGTCGACGAAGAGAGCGGCGGTTTTGCCGGCGTGGCTCACCTGGCCGAGATCGGACGGATCAAGAAAGGCCGCACCGATTTCGTGATCATTCCCGAACCGCTGAACGTGGATCGCATCTGCATCGGGCACCGCGGCGTGTACTGGTTCGAGGTGACGGCCCACGGGCGCATCGGCCACGGCAGCATGCCGTTTCTCGGCGTGAGCGCCATTGACGGCATGGGCCAGCTGCTGCAGGCGGTCCGGGACGTGCTGATGCCGGCGCTCGCGTCGCGGCAGACGGCGGTGCCAGTGGTGCCCCCGGGCGCGCGGCATGCGACGATCAACGTCAACGGCATCGACGGCGGGCAGCCCGTCGACGGCATCCAGACGCCGTGCATCGCGGATCGGTGTCGCGCGGTGTTCGATCGCCGCTTTCTCCTCGAGGAAGGCTTCGACGCGGCGAAGCGCGAGATCGCCGATCTCGTGGCGCGCGTCGCGGACGGGGCCGGCGGCGTGCGCTTCGACGTCCGCGACCTGATGGTCGTGCACCCGACGAGGACGCCGGACGGCTCCCCGGTCGTCGCCGCGATCGATCAGGCGATTCGGCGCGTTCTCGGCCGGCCGGCTGAATTGATTGCCAGCCCAGGCACCTACGATCACAAGCACGTGGCGCGGATCGCGGGGGTCCCGCACTGCGTGGCCTACGGCCCGGGCGAGCTCGAGCTGGCCCACCAGCCGGACGAGTACTGCAGGATCGACGATCTCGTGAACGCGACGAAGGTGATCGCCCTCGCGACGCTCGACCTGATGGGCTACGGGATATAGACTGAAATGTATGAGTATGTTCGCTCGGCTCACAACCTCCCGTTGCATCGCCGTTCTATGTTTCGCCGCCTCCGCGTGTTCCGGATCCGGCGGCATCGGCGCGGTCTCCTGCGGCGTCGCGAGCCCCGCGTCCGGCTCCGGGGCGCCGGCGGCTTCCTCCTCGCACATCGCGATCGGTCAGCTCCCGATGATCGACACCGACGCGCTGCTGGCGCACACCAAGACGCTGTCGTCGGACGAATACCAGGGGCGCGCGCCGGGGACGAAGGGCGAAGAGCTGTCCGTCACCTACCTGGTGGATCAGTTCAAGAGGATCGGCCTGAAGCCGGGGAACACCGATGGCAGCTACGTCCAGAAGGTGCCGCTCGTCGGCATCACGCCCACCCCTGCGCCCCTCGTGTTCAAGAAAGGCGGGCACCGGCAGACGCTCAAGTGGAAAGACGACGTGGTGGCGTGGACCAAGCACGTGGCGCCGGCGGCCAGCCTCGACAACTCCGAGCTGGTGTTCGTCGGCTACGGCGTCGTGGCGCCCGAGTTCAACTGGGACGACTACAAGGGTCTCGACGTCAGGGGCAAGACGCTCGTCATGCTCGTGAACGATCCGCCGGTGCCCGACCCGGCGAATCCGAGCGAGCTCGATGCGAAGACGTTCGGCGGCAAGGCGATGACCTACTACGGCCGCTGGACCTACAAGTACGAGATGGCGGCGCAGAAAGGCGCCGCCGGCGCGCTGATCATCCACGAGACCATTCCCGCCGGGTACGGCTTCAACGTCGTGCAGGGCAAGACCGGCGAGCAGTTCGATCTGGTGACGCCGGACAAGAACATGGGCCGCGCGGCGATCGAGGGCTGGATCACGCTCGACCAGGCGAAGACCCTGCTGCAGTCCGCGCGGCGGGATTTCGACGCGTTGAAGCAGCAGGCCGCCACGCGCGAGTTCAAGCCGGTACCACTCGGCGTCACCGCGTCGATGACGATCAAGAACACGCTGCGCACGATTGACTCGCGTAACGTTGTCGCGAAGCTCGAGGGGGCGGACCCGAAGGTGAAGGACGAGTACGTCGTCTACACCGCGCATTGGGATCATTTCGGCAAGAATGCGGACGGCATCTTTCACGGGGCCGAAGACGACGCGCTGGGGTGCGCCGCGCTTGTCGAGGTGGCGCACGCGTTCACCAGGCTGCCGTCGCCGCCGCGGCGGTCGATTCTGTTTCTCGCGGTGACGGCGGAGGAGCAGGGGCTGCTCGGATCGCAGTACTACTCGGTGACGCCGATCTATCCGCTGGCGAAGACGGTCGCGGACATCAACATGGACAGCTGGAACGTGCATGGGCGGACGAAAGATCTGACGCTCATTGGCTATGGCGCGTCCGATCTCGACGACTACGCGCGCGACGCGGCCGGCGAGCAGGGACGCGTCGTGCACGGCGATGCGGAGCCCGAGAAAGGGTTTTATTACCGCTCCGATCATTTCAACTTCGCGAAGCAGGGCGTGCCGGCGCTCAACCCGGACGCCGGAGTGAACTACATCGGGAAGCCGGCGGAGTACGCCACGCAGGTGCGCTCGGAGTGGAACGAGAAGCGATATCACACGCCGAAGGACGTCGTCCTGCCGGAGTGGGATCTGGCGGGCACCCGCGAGGATCTGATGGTGCTGTTCGCGGTCGGCTACCGCGTGGCGCAGGCCGACAAATTCCCCGAGTGGAAGCCGGGCAACGAGTTCGAAGCAAAGCGCGACGCGATGCTGAAGAGCCAGGGGACTAGGGATTAGGGATTCGGGATTAGGGATTCGGGATTCGGAGCGAGCCGTCGCGTGAAGGTTTTAGCCGAGCGAGGATGAAGATGGCCATTGAAGCGCTGAAGCAGACCATGACCGGCGAGGAGATGATTGCGCTGTCCAAGAAGCACACGCTCTTCGAGTGGGCGGCGCAGTCCAAGGTCGACCCGATTCCGGTCGCGCGGGCGAAAGGGATCTACTTCTGGACGCCGGAGGGCAAGCGCTTCATCGACTTCAACAGCCAGTTGATGTGCGTGAACATCGGCCACGGGGACCCGCGGGTGATCCGCGCGATACAGGAGCAGCTGGAAGTCCTGGCCTACGCCAACCCGTTCATGGCGACCGAGCCCCGCGCGCGGCTGGGCGCGAAGCTCGCGGAGATCACGCCGGGCGATATCGACGTCTTCTTCTTCACCAACGGCGGCGCCGAGGCCAACGAGAACGCGATCAAGCTGGCGCGGCTGGCGACCGGCCGGCACAAGATTCTTGCGCGCTACCGCTCGTACCACGGCGCGACCGCCGGCAGCATGACGCTGACCGGCGATCCACGGCGCTGGGCCGCAGAACCGGGCCTGCCGGGCGTCGTGCACGTCCTCGACCCGTACCACGGCATCGCGCGCGGCTGGGACACGGCGGAACAGTCGCTCGCGATGATCGACGAAGTGATTCAGCTCGAGGGACCGCAGACGATTGCCGCGTTCATCCTGGAATCGGTCACCGGCACCAACGGCATCCTGGTGCCGCCGGACGGCTACATGCAGGGCGTCCGCGAGCTGTGCACCAGGCACGGCATCCTGATGATTTGTGATGAGGTGATGGCCGGCTTCGGGCGCACGGGCGAATGGTTCGCGATCAATCACTGGAAGGTGGTCCCCGACATCATCACGATGGCGAAGGGGCTCACCGCCGCGTACGTGCAGCTCGGCGCCGTCGGCATGCGGAGGGAGATCGCGGACAAGTTCAAGGACAAGGTGTTCTACGGCGGGCTCACCTACAACAGCCACCCGCTCGCCTGCGCGGCCGCGCTCGCGGCGATTCAGGTGTACGAAGACGACCATCTGCTGGAGAACGCGCGCCGGATGGGCGTCGTGATGAAAGAACTGCTGGGCGAGCTCGCGCGCAGGCATCCGTCGGTCGGCGCCGCCCGATCAATCGGGCTGTTCGGGCTCGTCGAGCTCGTGCGCGATCGCGCGAAGAAAGTTCCGCTCGCCCCGTTCAACGGCACGTCGGACGAGATGGCGGCGCTCGGCAAGTTCTTCCGGCAGGAAGGGCTCTACACGTTCGTGCGCTGGAACACCTTCTTCACGAACCCGCCGCTGTGCATCACCGACGCGGAGCTGCGTGAAGGCTTCGCCATCATCGATCGCGCGCTGGAGATTACCGACAGAGCTGTAAGTTAGAAGTCTGAAGGCTGAAGTCTCAACTCTGAAGTGCGGAGGATGGGATGCCGCGCAACCGCTCGCTCGTCGTCGTGGCCGTGATGCTCGCGTCGCTTGGCCGGCCCCAGGCTCAGGGCAGCGGCGCGTGGTTCGGCACGCCTGTCCCTCCCGGAGTGAGCGATCCGCGCAAGCCGGTGATGAACTACGACGACGGGTTTGCGCCGGTGCCGGTGCATTTCATTCACCGCCCCGGCCGCGGTGACGAGCTGCTCGACGGCGCGGCGTTGAAGAAGGATCACAGGAAGATCGTCGGCTTCTCGCTCGAGAGCCTCGACGCCGGCGACAAGGTGTGGGGCCGGCGCGCGGCGACGCCTGCATTCATGCACACCCTCGAGTGGACGGTGAATGAATTCCGAGCGGCGGGGCTGAGGGACGCGAAGGTCGAATCCTACCCGGTGCCGGGGACGATGTGGGTGCCGCGGTCGTGGCAGCTGCAGGTCGTCGGCGATTTGGCGTTTGGCGCCGGAACGCGGACCGTGACGCTGCAATCCGCATTTCCACAGCCGGGCGGCGCGACCATCCCCGGCGGCACGCTCGCCGCTCCCATCGTCTTTGCAGGCCACGGAACCGACGCGGACCTTTCGGGGCGCGACGTGAGCGGGAAGATCGCCGTCGTGCACATTCGCCCCGAACCCTCGCTGTTCGGATCGGCCGAACAAGGCGTGGCCGCGAAGCTGGCCGCCAGGGGCGCGGTCGGCGTGATCAACGCGGTCGAAGGCCCGGGCAACGCGTTGTACTTCGACACGCGCTTCGCCTGCGGGAAGGCGCCCTGCTTCATGGTCGGCGGTCAGGACGGCTGGTTCCTGGGGCAGGTCATCGGCAAGGCCGCCGTCGCGGGCGTGTTGGATCGGTTGAAGGTCAGCATCAGCCTCTCGTCGGAAGAAACGGGCGGCCTGACGTCCGCGAACGGCGTCGCGACGATCCCGGGGCAGTCCGGCAAACGGATCGTCATCAACGCGCACGCGGACGGCTACTTCCAGGGCGGCGACGACAACGCGAGCGGGCTGGCCGTGCTCGTTGGGCTGGCGCGGTACTTCGCGAAGCAGCCGCAGCCGAAGCACACGCTGATGTTCGTGGCGAGCGGCGGGCACCACGGCCCGGGCAACGGCCCGGCGTCGCTCGTCGCGGCGCATCCCGAGCTGAAGGATGCGACGTTGCTGGTCATCAATCTGGAACACGTGGCGTATCTCGATGTCGTGCGCGGCAAAACACGCGCGGCGAACAATACCGGCATGACGTGGGAAACGAGCGTGACGGAAAGCGCGAAGGCGGTGGGCGTCACCAACGAGTCGCCGTTTCTGATCGATCTCTGGTCGCGCGCGCCGCGGTGCTACGGTGTCGCGACCTATCAGTCGGCGGGCCCCGGCGTGTCGGGCGATCTCGGTGGATACCGGACGCTCGGCGTCCCGATGACGCAGATGATCCAGTCCGGCACGTTCTACCACTCGTCGGGCGACGTGTACGAAGCTGTTCCGGCAGAAGGCATGGAACGCGCGGCGCGCTTCCACGCGTTCCTGATCGAACAGATCGATCAGGCAGCGGAGTCTCTGATCACGGCCGGCAAGGGCGCGCCGTACAAATCGACACTGCCGGACTGCGGCACTCCGGCGATCGGCAGCAGGAGCTCGCAGCAGCCTTAGGTGTTCGCGTCTAAACTAACCGCAAAGATCGCAGAGAACGCGGAGCCAGGGCTTTATCACGAAAACACGAAGGACACGAAATACACGAAATAGAACGCAAGCAAGCGCGACCGGGCCCGCGTAGCGGGCGCGAAACGAAAAGAGCGCCGCAAACACAAGCCGCACCGCTCAGGGGCTTGCGTTTGCGACGCTCTTTGCGTTTCGCACGGGGCCGGCTCCGCCGGCCGCCGGTCGCGCAGGCAGCTCTGCGGGCTCCGCGGTCGCTGCGTTGAAAATCTTCTTTCGTGTGTTTCGTACTGTTTCGTATTTTCGTGTCTTTGTGTTTTTCGTGTGTTTCGTGATCTTCGCGGCTACTTCTGGTTCGTCGCTCGAACTTGCGTAGCCCAGTCGTAGTGCTCGACGGCGTGTTTCAGCAGATCGGCGACGTCTTCCTGCAGCAGATAGCCGCGGTCGACGAGATCCAGCGCGGCCGCTGCGACCTTGCCGACGTATTCGTCGCGGTTGCGGTAGCGCTCTTCGATCGACAGCCGTGGATCGGCCGCCCGGTCGCGCTGTGCCTTTGTGCGCGGAAACGGAATGTAGGATCCGATCTCGCCCGCCAGGCGATCGGGCGCGCCGATCGACGCGTCGCGATAGTTCCAGCCGGCTTGCGTCGCGAGCGGCACCGCGATGTCCGGCAGCCGGATGCCCGCCCGCACGTTCCCGTCCGAATCGACCGCCGGTACGCTCACGACGAACGGCTTGCCGATCTCGGGCGGCTCGACGCTGACGATGCCTTTCGACCAGTCGGGACCGAAATTCAGATGGAACGCGCGCAGCGGCTGCTGCGGCAGCTGGTACCCGGGAACCGCCGGCCACCCGGCGCGGGAAGGCGGCGCGAGCGTACCGTCCGCGATCCGCGGGTACGCGCTCGGCGGCGGCGCCGCATCCTCCACCACCCAACGATCCAGCGCGCGGAACAGCGCTCGCGTAGCGGGCGAGTAGTTCAGCGGGTTGAGCACGGCGCGGCCGACCATGCCGCCGCCGCTGTTCGACACCGGCGGAAACGGACCGGGCCCGTGCGGCGCGGATGCGATCATGTAGACCCGCGTGTTCGCAGGTAGATCGGCGTCCTTCGTTCCGGTCGGATCGGTATGCACCAGCGAGCCGGCGCGGTTGAAGTATTCCGAGTTCGTCAGCAGGTGGAAGATCTTCGGCGCCGTTCCTGTTTTCTCGGCGCGCCCGAGCAGGCTGTCGACCACTCCGGTCTCCGGATCGGTTCCGGGTCCGTCGGTGAAGGGGAAGAGATCGACCGGGAACAGGATGTTGAAGTATTGCAGCGCGTCGCGCGACGCCTGGCCGAACCGGTGGTTGAACGATCCACGTCCGGCGCCGCCAACCTGATCGAACACGCCGTCGAAGACGCGCCGCCCCTGCTCGTCCTCGTTGAAGCCCTGATACACGAAGTGGCGCAGAAAACGGCCGCTCTGCGACACACCCCAGCCGAGGGCGTAGCGGAGGCCCGGCATCGGATTGTCGGCCGACGTGTCGTGCTTCATGAAGCTGACGAGATCGCGGGTGCCTGACAGGCCGAAGCCGAGGACGCGCGGGTCGGCGGTGCGGTACACAACGTCGTAAATACGGCCGGCCTCGAAGCCGCCATCGAGGCCCACGACGCCGGTGTCGACGAAATGCCAGCGCGATCGGGGAATCACCTGCCCCTTGGCGGTTGGATCGTCTCGCACAGTCATCACGTTTTCGGCGCTGCCGGGATCGAGGACCGGATACGCCTTGTGATTGCGATCGGCCAGCGGCGCCGTCTGCGCGGGCGCGTTCAGGATGAAATTACCGCGCACGATGCCCGTGATGCGGCGGCCGTTCTCCGTGGCAATCGGCATCTCCATCCGCATCGTGCCGGCGCGTTCAGGCACGTCCCACTGCCAGCCCATCCAGAGCAGCGTGAACCCCTGGCGCATCAGCGCGCCGTCGCCGAACTCGACGTCGGTGGTCGGGTCGGCTGATCCAGCGGCCTTCTGGAACGTCGAGAGCATCCCCTTGCCGCCGCGGTTGCCGACCTCATAGAACAGGCGCCCGTTGCCGCGGCGCGAATCGACCGGTTTCAGCATGTAAAAGTCGGCACTCGCCTCCACTTCACCCCGGGCGTTTCGCGGCGCCAGGTTCAGGTCGACGATGCCGGCGTTGCGCGGGAGCGTGGGGTCGAGGCCGAAGTCCACTTTGCCGACCAATTTCTCGTACGGTCCGGCGGCGCCGAAGGGCCGGCCGTTGAGCACGGCCTCGCGCCGCTCGATGCGCAGGCGCACGACGCGCGCGTCGGCGAGCGGGGCGCTGATCACCATCAGCAACGTTGCGACGAGGACCTGACGCATTCATCACCTCACGCTGTCACGCTGCATTCGTGTCCACGTTTAACCGCAGAGACCGCAAAGCTCGCAGAGACAAGGGCTCAACCGCGACAGACACGAAGGTCACGAAAGACACGAAAGACTGTGCGCGCGACGAGCCCGCAAAGCGGGCTACGAAACGAACAGCGCCTCGCAAACACAAACATAGTTTAGCGTGTCGTTTGCGTTTGCGAGGCGCTGCTCGTTCCGTTCCGGCCGGCTGCGCCGGCCGTCGTCGCGCGAACCTCTGCGTGCTCCGCGATCTCTGCGGTTAGACGTCGTTTTTTTCGTGTGTTTCGTGATCTTCGTGGTTGTCTTCCGTATCACTGCTGCGTAATCGCCCTTGATGCGGGCGGCTTTGGGCGCGAGTCTGCGTTCGCGATGTCCCAGCTCACCTGGTGCACCAGCCGCGCGATCTTTTCCATCTTCACGTAGTTGATCTTCTCCGGCCGGTCGTACTGCGTGTGGTAGTCCGGATGCAGTCCGGTGATGAAACCCATGGCCGGTACGCCGCGCTGCAGAAACGGCCACTGATCGCTGCGGCGCAGGAGGTTGGAGCTGTTGTTGTCGTACCGTTTCCTGAGGTCGAGCCCGATGCCGACGTTGGCTTTCTCGACGGTCGCGGTGATGTCCGGCGCTCTCGAGAATGCCATCAGGTTCAATGCGTTGCTGTTCGACTCCGCCGTCTGCACCTCGAGCCCCGCGAATCGGCCGCCGCCGCCGATCGGAATTTCTTCGTTGCGCCCGATCATGTCCATGTTCAGCACGGCGGCGATCGAGGTGAGCGGCGCCAGCGGCTGCTCCGTGTACGCCCAGGCCCCGAGCAGGCCGCGCTCCTCGGAATTCCACGCTGCGAACAGTACGCTGCGTTTCGGACGGTGACCGTCCCTGGCGGCCAGCGCGAAGGCCTCGGCAATCTCGATCAGCGCGACCACGCCGGATCCGTTGTCGTCCGCGCCGTTGAAAATCTGCGTCGCGTCGGCGCCATTGTGATCGTAGTGCGCCGAGACGATCACCCACTCGTCCCTCAGCCGCGGGTCGGAGCCCTCGAGCAGCGCGACGACGTTCCGGTCCGGTACGACGTGGCGGTCCACAGCAGCATGCACCACCACCTTCGCGCCGGGCAGCGCCAGCGGCGTGAACCCGCGCGCGGTCTCCGATGCCCGGCCGAGATCCTCGATCGTTCGGTTCGTCCCCGCGACGAGCGACGCGGCGACCGCAGGCGACACCTCCGCCACGGGAATGCGAATGCGGTCCGCCCAGGCCGCCAGCATGTAGTTGAGAATCCGCGGCGGCTTGTCCGGCCAGTAGCTGTTCGCGGCAGCCTCGAAGTTGCCCGGCCCGGGATGGTTGTGCACGTCGCTCACGAACAGCACGGCGGACGCGCCTCTGTCCTGCGCCGCCAGCGCCTTGCGCCATGCCGTGGACGGCTCGGACGTGACGACCCCGTCGAACGGGCTGTTCGGATCGCGCTCGCCCGGCTCGTGATCGAGCACGAGCACAATCTTCCCTTTGACCTCACCGGCGTAATCGTCGTAGCCGAGGTGTGGCGCGCTGATCCCGAAGCCGGCGAACGCGACCGGGCCCGATACAGTGCCGCTGGCGCTGAACCGATGCGGATAGAACTCCTGGCCGGCGCGGAGCTGCCGGGTGGCGCCGTCCGAGCCAATCACCTCCAGCGCGTTTGCCGACGCAGACGTCGCGAGCGTCGCCGTCATGAGGTTGTACGGCTGAAAATACGAGTTGTTCGGGCCGCCCGGCTTCAACCCCATCCGCTCGAAGCGGGAGCGGATGAAGTCACCCGCCGCCCGATTTTCCTCGGTGTCCGTCAACCGCCCCCGCATGGAATCTCCTGCGAGAAAAAACAGATCGGTACGGAGGTCTTCCTGGCGGATCGATTCGTTCTGCGGCGCGCGCGGCTGCGCGGCGACCGGCGCGAGCGTGACGGCGACAAAAAGGCCCGCGGCCAGACGCTTGATCATGAAACCCCTTGTCCACGTTTAACCGCAGAGAACGCAGAGCTCGCAAAGGCAAGAGCTTAAACCACGAAGACCACGAAAGACACGAAAGACGTCGCGCGCGAATCTCAGCGCGCTCCGCGGTTAGGCGTCGTGTTCATCCTGCTCTTCGTGATTCTCGTCGTCAACCAGCGTCAATACGTGTTGCGGATGCGCGCGGACCGGAAAAGATACACCAACCAGCTCGCGTGGTACGCCATCGACCAGGCGACGAACCACACGGTATCACCAGGCAGACGATTGCTTGGAAAATACGGCGTCGTGTAGACGAACAGGTCTGTGGATGCGGACGCCAGCAGCGCGATCTTGGCCATCGCGACGGCCGCGCCGCGCCGCGCAAGCAAGGCGAGCCCTGCGCTGATTCCCAGTGCCGCGACGAGCAGACGGACCAGGAGCAGGAGCGCCAGCGGGAGTCCGCGCAGCGCGAGCGCGTCCAGCGCGTTGGACGCGGCCAGGCTCAGACTGATCGGCTGCCAGACCAGCAGCATCACGCACAGCACGAGCAGCCAGCCACGTACGCCGGCAGGAGTCTGTTCCGGTTGACTGAGCTGGAGCATCGAGGATACTTAACAAGTCTCAACTCTCCACTCTGAGCGCCCGAGTGTCAACCATCACAGCGTTCGAGCCATGCGAGCTGAGCGATGAGTGTGAAACCCTGAGAGTTGCGCCTTGAGACTCGAGAGTTGACCGGTGTTCTTGTACCTCGTCCATCACGGTGATGCGGTCGGACCGGACGTGGATGCGCGTCGACCGTTGTCGCCGGCTGGGGTGGCCGGCGTCGAGCGGATCGCGGCCCAGGCGGCCGCGAACGGAGCGAGGCCGCAGGTGGTGTGGCACAGCGGCAAGCTGCGCGCGAAGCAGACCGCAGAAGCCGTCTGGCGCGCGTGCAATGCGCTCGCGCAGTTCTCGGCCTCACGCGACCTGCAGCCCGACGATCCGCCCCAGTGGTTTCGCGATCGTCTTCGCGGGGAATCGCGAGACATCGCGATCGCCGGGCACTTTCCGCATCTGCCTCGGCTGCTCGCGCTCCTCGTGTCGGGCGGAGAGGCGGGCACCGACTTTCCGCCACACGGAGTCGTCGCCCTCGAAACCCACGACGCCGGCGAGACGTGGCACGAGGTGTGGCGGATAGAAAGTACGAAGTACGAAGTCTGAAGTACGAAACGTACTTCAGACTTCAGACTTCGGGCCTGGGCCGACTCGTTAACGCAGGACGACGCCGATCGAAGGCCGCCAGAAGTGGAGCCGCTCGCCGTTCAGGCTGAAGGATGTGTTGTCCCAATCCTGCGTCGCGCGGAGGTAGCGCATCTCGCCCCGGAGGCCGACATGGTCGTTGAAGTATCCCATGACGCCCACGCCCGCATCCCAGCCGAACATGTTCGTGGAAGAGGCGGGCCGGAAGAAGTTCGAATTGGTGACGCCGTCGATCTGCGTGCGGATGAGGCCCAAGCCACCGACAACGTACGGCCGGACACCTTTGCCCTGAGTGCCGCCGATCGGCACGCCGACGATGACATTGCCCATCAGGTTCAGGACGCTGTTATTGCCGAAGTCGTTCTGCGTGCCGAAGAAGCTCGGGTTGTACCCGAAGTCCACTTCCCCGCCCACGATGCCAGCGCCCATGCCCCCGGCGCTGACGCCGAAGGTCCCGCGGCCGTTGTCGAAGCTGCTCCCGAAGGCTGAGCCGACCCACGGCGTGACGAATCCATCGGCCCGGGCCGGCAGCGGCGCCAGGACGAACGCGATCGCTCCGATGACGACGAGAGACTTGATGACGTACTTCATTGTTTGCTAATTCCTCCTGCCTGCCGAGCGTGCAAGCCACGTGCCCCGACGTGTTGTCGATGCTCAGGCGAGCTCGAGCAGCAGAGTCTCGGAGTCAGTTGATGCGCGCAGCTCGAGTGTGAGCTCATCGGACACCGCTGCTCCGTCTCCGCTCCCGAGCGGAAGGCCATTGAGCTCAACCGCGCCGCGCGCGATCTGAATCCATGGTGAGGATTTCGATGTCGCGATGCGGATGGGTGCCGAATCCATGTCCGGGCGCGATGCGATCTTCGTTGAGCACACGAATCGCGCGGAAGCCCATGTATCGCGGATCGATGTGCGCCTCGTACGTGAACGTGTGGCGGCTGTCGAGCCACCCGATTCGCGTATGCAGTCGTTCGCCGGCCCGACGGATGGTGATCACGCAGCGCGAAGGGCTTCAGCCGAGCGTCAATCGAGCAACACGCGGCCGAACATCGGCTCGTCGCCGCGCGACGCGTAGAAGCCGTACGCGGACAGCGCCGCGACCGCCATCACGAGGACGGCGCTGTCCTGGCGTCGGAGCGCGAAAGGTCGGTCGTCAACGGAAAGATCTCCGTCGAGAGGAGAACGTATAGCCGCCCCGGGATCGCGAGCGGGATGGCCCGGCAGCAGCTTGAGGGCGACGGTCGGTCCGAGCTTGAGGCGTCCTAGCGCTTGTGCGTTTGCGCGTAGTCGATGGCGAACTGTTTCAGCGCGGGGCTGGTCAGCCCCAGCGCGGCGGCTTCTGTGTACGCGCGCTCGGTGTCCCAGTGATCGACTGCGAGGCGCTTGATCATCCACATCGCGCCCGCGCGGTTGCCGGCGGCGCAGTGGATGTACGCCGGCTCGTTGCCGGGCGTGGTGATGGTCGACAGGAATTTGTCGGCGACTGCCGGGTCCGGCGACTGCCCGCTGAACGGGATGTTGAAGAAGTTGATCCCAGCCGTTTTCGCGGCTGCGGCCTCGGCGTCGACGTTCGCGCCTGCCTCGGTCGGCAGACGCAGATTGATGATGGACTTGAACCCCATCTTCTTCAGTTCGGGCACTGCCTCGGGCGTCGTCGCGCCCCCGCACGCGACGGTGGTTTCGAGCTTCGCGAAGTTGGTGACACCAGGCACCGATTGCTTGGTCACCTGCTGCGCGGCGGCGGAGCGATACTGAAATAGCGCGGCGACGAACAGAACGGCCACGAGCGAGGCATGCTTGCGCATAGGAACTCCCCCGGGGTCAGGCCCCGGTTGAAACGGTTCGACGGGGTCTGGCCCCGAAGCGCACCATCTTCCTACGAAACACGGCAGTTTCGCCACCGGGCGTGGAATCGGCGCGCGCACCGGTGCGTGAGCACGAGCAAGCCGAGCCCAAGGAAGAGCCCGGCCGGAATCCGCCGACGACATGCTGGATCGGCGACGCCAGGAAATCCACTGCGAGTCTATCAGCAACAAAAAGGCGGGACGGCCGTGAGGCTCGCCCCGCCCTTGGTCGATGTTCCGCCGAGGTGCGGCTAGTTCTTGTCGGTGGTGACCGTCACCGGCGCGAGGATCCGCACCGTCATCGGCGTGCCCGCGGGCAGCGTCGCCGCGCTGCGATCGCCGGCGACGACAGCCGCCGTGCCCGCGCCGGCGCCGGCTGTGGCGCCAATTGCCGCGCCCTTCGCGCCGCCGAGAATCGCGCCGAGGATCGCGCCGCCGACGGCCGCGCCGCCCACCTTGGCCGCGCTGCCGTTGCCGGGCGCATCGCCGTCGCGGTAAATGGTCTCAGTGGTGATCGGCACACGCGTCCCATCCGCGAGCACGAGCGTGTGGAAACGGATGCCGAGGCGCGCACGCTCCTTGAACTTGCCGCCGCGCTCCACCTGCATCACCGATCCAATTGCTCGTGACCCCGCGGGAATCGCGACGCGGTCGCCCACTTTGACGTCCCGCGTCACGCGCGCGTCCACGCGATCTTCGAGGCGCGCCGTCTCGCTCGAGAGCCGCGTTTCGGTCTGGAGGCCGATTACCGAATCCGCCGAAACGACGAGCTCTTCGAACGTGCGCGGCGGTGCCTCGGGCGGCCGCTGTGATTCGGTTGCGGCGCGCTCGTCCGGTCGAGGTGCCGGTGTGGCTTCAACCGTGGCCGGCGCGGGCGCGGGCGGCGCCGCGGGCGGCTGTGACGCCGCGCCGCTGGGCCACGTGCTCGTCAGCGTTGGCGTGGGCGCCGGCGCCGGTGTCTGCGGTGCTGCGGCGCGACGGCTTTCGCGCGTATTGACCGATCGAGCCGGCGCGTCAGCGCGCTTCGCGACCGTCGTTCTTGCGGTGGCGACCGGCGCCGCGGTTTTCGGCGTCGTGTCGCCGACGACGGCTTCAGTCTCCTGCACGGGCCGTTCGGCTTGCACCGCCGCTGCCGGTGAGGCGGCGGCCGGGGCGACCGACTGAACCTGAGCCGACGCGGGGGTGGGCATCGCGTTTTGACGTGACGCGAGATATCCGCCGCCAGCGGCGGCTCCGATGCAGGCGATGGCCAGCGCGGCGAAGGCAAGTCGATTCGATAGCATTGCGGAAGCTCCTTGGGCCTCAACGCGAGTGAGAGGCAAGCGCTGTACCTGTTCGCCCGACAGGCTGTCCTTCGTAAGTCTGTGGAAAAGTGACGCTTACAAGATTCGCCGGGCCGAAGAGACTGTCCCTTCCGAATGAAACGGTGTCCTTGGCCGAGTGCAGTTTCCTCTAGAATATGGCTATGTTTGGGCCCCTCTCGACTGGCGAGCCCGTTGCAACACGACGCGTCGTGCGCGCCGTCCTCCGGCTGCTTCTTGCCACAGCTCTCATACTGATACCGCTGCCGGCTCGCGCGGTCACCGCGGACCAGATCGTCTCTCTGGCGCAGGCGGGGGTCACCGACGCCGTGATCCTCGCGCTGATCGATCGTGACAAGACCATCTTCGCGATCGAGCCGGAGCAACTCGTCACGCTGAAGGCTCAGGGTCTCAGCGAACCGGTCATTCTGGCGATGCTGAAGAGCGGCCGCGAGGAAGGCGAGCGCGCCGCGCAGGCCGCCGCCGATTTGAACACCGCGATGATCCTGGCCTCACTCGCGCCTGCGCCGGACCTCGTCATCGTCGGCCACGGACCTGAAGTGCCGGATGTCGCGCACCCGAACGGGTTCTACTCGGGTCCGCCGTCTCTCGGGTACGGTGGGTACGGCGGGTACCTGGCCCTTCCTTACGTCGGTGGCGGACGCCGCCGAGGCCAGCACGCGAGCCCGATCACCACGCCCTATACCGCGCAATACACGTCTCCATTCACCGCGCAATACACGTCTCCGTTCGAGCCGGTCATACCGGTGCAGGGGCCTGTCATCCCGCCGGTTGCGCGACGCGCCGAGCCGCCTCAGTCGCGCGCGCTCTGCTTGGCCCAAATGAACACCGCGACGTCGACGCGCCCTCTCTCCTATGTCACCGAATGTCCGGCGGTGATGCAGCCGAGGCGGCCTCGCTGATAATACGGATGTCTGAATGCGGATTTGCCGGCCCTGGAATCCGCAATCCACATCCCCGAAATCCGCAATCGACGTCCCCGCAATCCGCAATCCAAATCCGCAATCCGCAATAACGGTTGAGGTACCTGATGAGACCACTCCTTGTCGCGACGATCCTTCTGGCGCCCGTTGTCGCTGGTGTATCGGTTGCGGCCAAAGGCAGGACGGTCAAGCTGGTGATTTCGGGAGGCACGCTCGCGACGCCTGTCGAGATCGCAGGCAAGGACGTGGAGTTTGCGAACCCGTGGGGCGATCAGGTCGTTCACCAATGGAGATCGATCCCTGCGCCGCCTGGTGACGGCGGCCGTTACAAGATCAGTTTTTACGAGGAGCTCCCGAACCGGGACGTGAAGATGATGTATGTCGTCGAGTACGTCCCGAGCCCTTCCGGTCGCGGTGCGATCCATCTTCCCGGCCGCGGCGAGCAGCATTACTGGCTGAACGTCCGCACAATCCTGCGTAGCGGACAGGACGGCTATTGGTTTCCCGCATCCGACGAATGGGAACGCATCGTGGGCTCCCGTCTTCGATAACACCGGCTGCTCTCCGCGTTTCGAGATCATGATCGTGACTCTGCCCGGCTCGTGGACCTGGCGTTTCGAGCGTCCGATCACTTGAAGCCGATCGCGACCGCGACGGCTTTGCGGTGAGCGTCGATCTCCGGAATGACTCGGCGCGACGTACCACGCCCAATTGCGTCCGACGAACCGTACACGCGCGTTCGACCTTTGATCGAGGCGTCGATAATTGCTCCGATCGCGCCGTAGATCACCGCGAGCTTCGCGCCGCATCGTACGGTGCACTGTCCCACGGCTTGTATCGCAGCGACGCCGACGCCCCAGGCCGCGCCGTCCCAGATCGGATCGCCAATCCGCTCGACGAGCGTCGGCGACGTTGCGCTGAGATCGACAGCGCCGACGCGAAACGCATCGCGGTTCATTGCTGTAATGACGCCGGTCGTTTGCGTCCCGTCTGAAGCTGTGACCGCCACATGGTCGCCGAGCTTCAGGTTCAGAGTGGTGAAGTCGAATGCCGTCGTTTCCGTCACCGATCCCGGCACCACCTCGCTCGCGCCAGCGGTGCCTGCGGTAGTCTCCGTCGCAGTGGGTCCACCCAGAAACACTGTGGTTCGTCCTATGTGTTGCGAGTCCCAGTAGGCGCCGATCGCCCCGTACACGAGACCGCCCCCCACGAAGCATTCGATCATGGGGCGGCGCAGGCACCCTTCTGCGCCGACTGTCACGCCGGCCAGCCCGCCGATCACGAATCCCAGAAGCGCGCCGTCCCAGATCGTGTCGCCGCGACGTTCGATCTTCAGGCCGGGCTTCGGAGCGAACCGGTAGCCGTCGATCGACAACTCGCGGTCCGACAAGCTCGCCAACCGGCCGCTGATCTCAACCTTCCTGTCCGGATCGTTGACGTAAAGGAAATCGCCGAGTCTCGCGCGCATGCGCCCGAAGCCAGTCTGGACCGGCGGTGGAGACGACTGGAGCGGCTGCGCAGAGGCAGACGGGGACAGAAGCAGCGTCAGCGCGACACCCAGCGTGACAGTCCTGCGATGCATGACCCACTCCTTTGGGGGATCTGTCCCCACTGGAGATGCGTCAAAGTGCCTGGAACTGGCTCACCGGGAGTACATGGACATGAGAATCGGAGTCATCGGCTCGGCGACCGTAGGACAAACACTGGCGAGAGGGCTGAAGCAGCATGGGTACGACGTCCGCATCGCGAGCCGCACGCCGGGCAAGCTCGGGGAGTTCTCGAAGGCGTCTGGCATCGAGGCCGGCGCGCCAGCTGACGTCGCGATGTGGGCCGAGGCCGCCGTGCTGGCGGTGAAAGGCACCGCCGCGGATTCTGCCGTCCGCGAAGCTTCTGCGGCGAACCTCAAAGGCAAGCTCGTCATCGACACCACGAACCCGATCGCCAACGAGCCGCCGGAGGACGGCGTGCTGCGCTACTTCACCTCCGCGAACGAGTCGCTGATGGAACGCCTGCAGACCGCGTTTCCAGACGTGAAATTCGTCAAGGCCTTCAACAGCGTCGGCAGCGCGCTGATGGTCAACCCGTCGTTTCCAGGCGGCAAGCCGACGATGTTCTATTGCGGGAACGATCGGTCCGCCAAGGCTGCGGTTGCGACGATCATCGAACAGTTCGGGTGGGAAGGCGCTGACATGGGAACGGCGAAAGCGGCCCGCGCCATCGAGCCGCTTTGCCAGTTGTGGTGCATTGCCGGATTTCGGGAGAACGCGTGGACGACCCACGCGTTCCACCTGCTGCGCCGGCAGGCCTGAAAAGTGCCTGCCTGTAAATCGCGCGCGTTCTCGCGTCGCGACCACGAAGAGGGGCAGTCTATCCCCAACGCGGCTGTTCGTCGGGGCTGATTCCGAGCGTGATCTTTCCAACGATTTCGTGCGTGAGCAACGGGTTTGCGGGGTGGAAACGGCCGGCGCGGCAGTCCCGGAAGAGCCGTTCGAGCTCGCTCTTCTTGAACATACCGAACCCGCCCGACAGGTCGAGCGCTCGATCGACGACGCGGAAGGCGGCCTCGACGGTGCGGTGCTTCATCGCCACCAGCCGCGCGAACCAGTCCGGCCCGACGCGTCCTTCGGCCCAGTCATTCCCGATCGCCTCGACGTGCGGCCCCATCGTCTCGAGATCCATGGCAATCTCCGCGATGCCGTGCTGAATCTCCGGGTGGTAGATCATCGGCCGCGTGAGCGCGATCGCCGTCTTCGTTTTCAACTGCTCGACGATCAGGTCGCGCACGCGCAGCGAGAGCCCGTAATACACGTTCGCGAAGCCCGTGAGCGCCCAGGTGAAGAAGCCGAGCACGAACATGTCGACGCCCGCGACGCCCGCCGGGATCACGCGGGAGATGTACTTGTCGGGTACGAATGCGCCTTCGAAAACCGTGTCGTCGCTGCGTGTCGCGCGCATCCCGAGAACGTCCCACGTCTCCTTGATGGTGTAACCCTTCCCATCGCGCGGCAGGAACGCGTGGATGATTTTGGGCGCGGCCGGATCGCTCGTGTCCATCGCGTGCAAGCCGAGCCGCGTCCACACGGGCGTGAGGCTTCCAAACGACTTCCGCCCCGTGAACCGGTACCCGCCGTCGACACGCTCGGCTTTCGTCGTCGAGAGCAGGATGGGGATGTCGTTGCCGTGCTCGGCGTGCCCGGCCGCGAAGACTTCGCCGGCCGCCGTTTCGCGGAGGATCCACTCGCACGACTTGTCGCCGCTGCGCCACAGGTCGGCAGCGGTGCCGACCCAATAGTTGTGCATGTTGATGCACAGCGCGGTTGAGGGCGCGTATTGCGCCAGTAGACGCGTCTCGCGGCCCACCTGGGGCAGCGACAGACCGTAGCCGCCGAACTCGGTCGGGACCGCCATTTGCAGATAACCAGCGGCTTTCAGCTCGTCGAAATCTTCCTGGCAGAACCGGTTGTCCCGGTCGTACGCCGGCGCGCGTTCGCGGCAGCGATCCAACAGTGACTGCGTGAGCACAGATCTAGAAGCGACAGCCATCGGGCCTCCTTTGTCGCGTTATGAGTGGTGGAGTATACCTAAGCTGAGGCTCGATGGCCCGCCCTTCCGACATCATCGTCGTCGGCGCCGGAATCGTCGGCTGCTCCGTGGCATATGAGCTGGCGCGCCGCGGGGCTTCGGTGGAGGTCGTCGATGAACGGCCGGTTGGCCTGGGCGCGACCCAGGCGTCCGCGGGCGTTCTGGCCCCGTATATCGAGGCGCGAGAGGGCAGCGCGTTGCTGGATCTGACCGTTCGGAGCCTCAGCCTGTTCGACGGCTTCGTCGCGCGCGTGTCGGCGGATGCCGGCGTCGGCGTGCCGTATCGGCGGACCGGCACGCTGGATGTGGCGACCACCGACGCCGAGATGGGCGCCCTCCAGACGACCGCCGAGGTGCTCGCGGGGCGCGCCGTGCCCGCGCTGCTGCTCGATGCCGCGGCCGCGCGGGCGGAAGAGCCGCAGCTTGGCGAGGGTGCCATCGGCGGCCTGCTGATCGAGCAGCACGGGTTCGTGGCCGCGTCCGACCTGACGCGCGCGCTGGTCGCGGCCGCGCGTCGCTACGGCACGCAGCTGATCGAGCCAAGCCGCGTGCGCCGTATAACTCAGCAGAAAGGCGACATCGTCGTCGAGACAGATCGCGGGTCGCTGACCGGAAACGCGGTGGTGCTGGCCGCCGGCAGCTGGTCGGGCGAAATCGCGATCGATGGGATCACGGCGCGCGTGCCGGTGCGCCCGGTTCGCGGGCAGCTGCTGGCGCTCGCGTGGGTCGGTACGCCGCTGCGCCGAGTGACCTGGAGCCGCCGCTGCTATGTCGTGCCGTGGGACGATGGAACGCTGCTGGTGGGGGCGACGGTGGAGGAAGCGGGGTTCGACGAGCGCGCGACGGTCGCGGGGGTGCACGACCTGCTCGAGGCCGCCTGCGAGCTCGCGCCGCACGCGTGGACGGCGGGCTTTCGCGGCGCGCGCGTCGGGCTGCGGCCGGCGACGCCGGACAATCTGCCGGTCATCGGGTCGTCCAGTCAACTGCCGAATCTGATGTATGCGACGGGCCACTATCGCAACGGCGTGCTGCTGGCGCCGCTGACCGCGCAGCTCGTCGCCGATGCGATGCTGGACAACCGGATCGATCCGATGCTCGAGGTCGTCAGGCCCTCGCGTTTTGGTGATCTGTAACGGCGCACGACGGTCCGCTCGGAACGGCGTGCGACGGTCCGCCTGAAGGCGGACACTACATATGTCGCCAGCGCCGTTCGTCTCTTAGTCGTACGTATGTCAGGCTTCAGCCGGAACCGTGATCGAGAGCTTCAGTCAAGCCGTGATCGAGAGCCTCAGCGGGACCGCGATCGAGAACTGACCGGACCGTGGACGAACGATGAAACATGTCCTGATCGGCGAGAAGCGCTATCGCCTGGTGTGCGCCGAGCGTGGCGGTCAATGGCTCGCGCACGCGGAACGCGAGGACACCGGCGATCTGTTCGGCATCGAGTGCGCCGGGCCGAGCGAGGCCGACGCGGTGAGCCGCCTGACGCGATGGCTCGACTGGCAGCAGGAGCACGCCGCGGCGCTCGAGGATCTGCAGCGCGCCGAGCGCGCGTATCATCGGACCATCGCCGGCAGCGCGTTCGCCAGCTCGACGGAAGGACCGAGCGCGTTAGAGCTGCAGAAGGAGTCGCTCGACGCCGTCGAAGCTGCGCGCGTACGGCTCGACGAGATTCGAGGCCGCCAGCCGTCGTGAACACTCAAGGGACAACGAATACAGAGGAACAGATCCATGGCGACACTGTCGCGCGCTGAAGCCGAGCAGCGGATCAAGAGCCTGAGCGGCTGGACGCTCGAGGGCGACGCGATCCGCAAGAAGTACACGTTCAAGGATTTCCTCGACGCGATCGCCTTCGTGAACCGTCTCGCGCCGGAAGCGGAGGCGGCCGATCATCATCCGGACATCCTGATCAACTACAAGCGCGTCACGCTGACGTACTCGACGCACAGCGAAGGCGGCCTCACGGAGAAAGACTTCGCCGGGGCGGCCGCGGCGGACCGGCTCGCCGGGCAGAACGGACACTAGGTTCACCATGCCACAATCCACTACCCGATTACCCGATTCCCGAATCACCCGATGCGTCTGAAGAAGACGTATAGCTCGCGAGAGGTCGCGGCGCTGACCGGCCTGAGCGCGCGGCAGCTGCAGCTCTGGGACGCCGGGGGGCTGCTGTCGCCGACGATCCCGTCGCACAAGACCGACGCGGGCGGCTACACCGAGCGGCGCTACACGCCGATCGAGCTGTTCGAGCTGCTCGTGCTCGGCGATCTCCGTCGCCGCGGATTCACCATCCACCAACTGCATCAGCTGCTGCGCATCCTGCAGGAACAGTTCGGCCAGCGCCTGTTCGACGCTACGGGCGGCGGCGGATCGGTCCAGCTGCTGACCGACGGTCAGGACATCTACGCGCGGACGGCGGGTGGCGCGTTCTTCAACCTGCTGAAGACGCCGAAGCAGCCATTGCTGGTCGTCGGGAACGAAAGGCTGCTCAAGCAACTCGGTGGAAAGGTGAGGAGGACCAAGCGAAAGAACGGCTAGCGGATCGGAAAGATTTTCTCGAGATCGTCGGCAGGCCGTGGGATGACGTGGACGCCCACCAGCTCTCCCACGCGCCGCGCGGCGGCGGCGCCGGCGTCGGTGGCCGCCTTCACGGAGCCGACGTCGCCGCGCACGATTGCCGTGACGAGACCGGCATCAACTTTCTGCCAGCCGACGAACACGACGTTGGCGGTCTTCACCATCGCGTCGGCGGCCTCGATCATGCCGATGAGACCGCGCGTCTCGACCATGCCGAGCGCGTCGCCGACCTCGCGTTTCTCCCTGTCGTTTCTCTCGGCCATCAGACGTTGAACGCCAAGCTCACGGAGCTGTGACTATACCTCAAAACGATCTGCGGCCATTGCGGGCTTCACGCTCTACGTGATCCGCCCTCGAGCGGCGACGGGCAACGTGTCGATCACCTGATCGCCCTCGACCAACCGCACGGCGTCGACCAGGTTGGACACGGTGCAGGAATGGTTCGGCACCACGCGCACGCGGTCTCCGGGCTCGAGGCGCGTGCCGCCGGTGACGCGAACGGTGGCGTGCTCTTCGGACAGCCGTTCGATCGTCAATGTCTCGTCGATCTGCCATGGCGAGTCGCGTCCGCCGGCGAGGATCGCCCCGTAGCCGGCCGCGTTCACGATGCCGCGAGCCTGATCGTTGGTCAGCGTCTTGCTGCCGCAGTCGAGGATGATCCGGTCGGAGTGCTTCGACACGACGGTCGCCAGCACGGTCAGCGCGCAGTCGTCGAGCGCTGCGGCGCCGAGCGCGACTTGCGTGCGGTCGAAGTAGACGTAATTGCCTGGCCGCAGCTCGGTGAGCCCCGTCTGGCGGACGCTGAACCGCAGCGTCGGCGTGGCGCCGACCGACATCTCCTCGAGCGGGATGCCAGACGCCGTGGCCTTGTCGCGCAACCCGGTCAGGATCGCCGCCTCGCGCTGCGCCACCGCGCACAGCTCGTCTTCCGACGCCGCGTGGTAGCCGTGGCCGGCATGGCTGAGCAGACCGCGCAGCCGGAGACCGGGGAGCGAGGCGATTGTCTGCACGAACCCGATCGCGTCGCCCGCAGGATCGATCCCGCAGCGGTGAAAGCCGACGTCAACCTTGATCAGGACGTCGAGCGCCCGGCCCGCCTGCCGCATCGCCTCGGACCAGCCGCGCGCCACGTCGAGGTGATCGACGATGATCGAGATCGAGGCTCGGTTCATCAACGCGACCAGGCGCGCCGCGTTCGACGGATTGACCGGATAGGGCAGGCGGATGTCGTCGATTCCGGCGTCGACGAACACTTCGGCTTCGCCGACTTTTGCGCAGCAAATGCCGACGGCGCCGTGCTCGATCTGCCACCGCGCGACGACCGGCGATTTGTGCGTCTTCGCATGAGGGCGAAGGCGCATGCCGGCCGCCGAAGCCAGCTGTTGCACGCGAGCGATGTTGCGCATCGCACGGGAGTGATCGATCAGAACCTGGGGCGTCGGAAGATCCGAAAGACGCATTTGGTGACTTGGCGAGTTGGTGACTGGCGAATTAAACCACCAACTCACGAATTCACCAACTCGCCAGGTCTCAGGCGGCGAAGAGCCCTGGGTAGCGCGCCTCGCTCAGGGCGAAACCTGGGAAGACCTGGCGCGAATCCTTCAGGCCAAGGTGTCTGATGACGATCTCGCCGAAGACGTCGCGGAAGTCGGTCGTGACGGCGAGGTCGCGGCCGTCGTACCTCCGCTCGACGGCAAGCCCGGGCCACTTGCTGTAAACGTGTCCGCCGCGAACGCCGCCGCCAATGACCATCATCGCGTTGCCATGTCCGTGGTCCGTGCCGCGGTTGCCGTTCTCGCTCACCGCGCGGCCGAATTCCGACATCGTCAACACGACCGTGTCTTCCATGAAATCGCCCAGGTCGGTGACGAGCGCCGCGATCGCGCGCGAGAAGTCGTCGAGCCGGCTGGCGAGCTGTCCCTGCGCGGCGCCCTGGTTCACATGCGTGTCCCAGCCGCCGATGTCGGCAAACGCGACCTCGAGGCCGACGCCGGCTTTCGTGAGCTGTGCGATCTGCTCCAACGCCCGGCCGAACGGGCTGCGCGGGTACGCCGCGCCGTTGGCCGGCTGATACTTCGACGGGTCGGCCGTGTTGAGCATTCTGATGGCGTTGAACGCCTCGCGTCCCGTGCCGTTGAGCACCTGATCGGCGGCCGACGCATACTCGGCCTCGAACGACGCGCTGACCGATCCGGTGGCCTGCCCGCCCCGGATGCCGAACTGCGCGATTTGGTTCATCGCCAGCGCCGGCGCGGGGCCCTGCAGCATCCGCGGGAGCTGGGTCGTCAGCGCGACCGCGCGGAACGGCGTCGCCTGCTCGTCCTTCCGCGCCCGCAGGTACCGGTTCAGCCATCCGTCGGAGGTGCTCTTCACGCCGGGCGTCGCCGTCTCCATGTAGTCCTGCGCGTCGAAGTGCGACCGCGTGCTGTCGGGCGATCCGCACGCGTGCACCACGGCGAGCTGCTTCGCATCCCACAGCGCCTTCAGCGGCTGAAGGCGCGGGTTGAATCCGAAAAAACCATCGAGATCGATTGCGGCATTCTCGCCGCTGTTGGGTCGCGCGATCGCAATGCTCGGCCTCGCGCGGTAGTACTCGCTCTCGCCGAACGGCACGACGACGCTGAGGCCGTCGACGGCGCCGCGCTGAAAGATCGCAATCAGCTGCTTCGGCCGGCCGGACTTGCCGGCGGCCAACGCGGTGCGCGCCAGGAACGAGGGTGCGAACCCGAGGCTGACGAATGCGAATGCGCCGTTTTTCAAAAAGACTCTGCGGGATTGCATCTGTTCTCCTACCCGTTTAGCCGCGGAGCGCGCAGAGAACGCAGAGACAAACTTTGCTCTGCGCGCTCAGCGTTCTCCGCGGCTGCTTGACATCACCGTCGCTGAAATTCCGGAGCGCCGAGCGTCAGCGCCGCGGTCTGTTGGATGCTCGTCGCTTTGGCAATCGTCGACCGTGTGGTGTCCGAGACCGCGCCGTCGAAGATGCTTCCGTTCAACGTCGTGAGGTCGCCGACCATCGTGCGCGGCAGCTGGTTGCTTGCCAGCCGGAGCGCGAAGTTCATGCGGTTCACGAGCGCGCCCGTGTTCACCCAGGCATCCGCCGTATCCTTGTAGCCGGTCGGCGGCTGACACATGTAGAGCGGCATCCCTTCCTGCTGCAGCTCCCGCACGAGCGGCTGGGCGTCCTGCACGTCCGCTCCCGCCGCGCGCAGCGCGCTGACGAGGAACTCGAACGGCGTCTTGACCTTGGCACGGTAGGCGTCGGGCGACAGGAATTCCGGCGACGTCAGGATCGTCCGCGTGACCTCACGCAGATCGCCGCCCGTCTGCCGGAACCGGGCGGCTGCGCGATCGACGAGCGCGGGGGGTGGAGCGTCGCTGACGAACCGGCGCACGAGCTTCGTCGCGATGAACCGTGCAGTCGACGGATGCGCCGCCAGGATGTCGAGCACCTGCTCGCCGTCCGATTCGCCGCTGCCGGCCTTGATGACATGGCCGAGCACGACCTTCTGCCCGTTGTCGTGGATGCGCGGATCGAACTTGAAGCCGGCGCCCCGGCGCGGATTCTCGATCGTCCATCCGGTGAACGCGCGCGCGACCTCGGTGACGTCTTTCTGCGTGTAGCCGCCGTCCACGCCGAGCGTGTGCAGCTCCATCAGCTCGCGGCCGTAGTTCTCGTTGAGCCCCTTCGGTGCGTTCTTGCGCTCCGGTTGCAGATGCGGGGCGAACCTTTCAGGAAGACCTGGGGACAGGTCTCGGCGCGTTCGCGCACTGAGACCGGTCCCCGGGTCCGCGCTCATCCAGTTGTCGAGATAGAAGAGCATCGCGGGGCTCTTCGCGGTGGCGCCGAGCAGGTCGCGGAAGTTGCCGAGCACCCGCGGTCGGATCGTGTCGCGCTCGTACTCGGTCAGCATGAAGCGATCGCGCCCCTTGCGCGCGTCGACGTTGAAATGGTTGAACCAGAAATCGGCGAGCACCTCTTGGAGCTGGCGCTCGCTGTAGACGGCGCGCAGCAGCTTCTGCTCCGAGAGCTCGACGACGATGCTGTTGGCTTTACGCTGGACGGGATCCGGCGGCTTCTGATCCGCCGATCCCGGCTCGCCGGCCTGCGCGTCCGCTTTCCGCTGGCGGCGCGCCTCGATCTGCGGCCGCTCGTAGTTGTCGAGGATCTGCCGCGAGCTGAGGCCGACGGTCGCGAGGCCGGCCAGCCGCCCCGGCATCGCGGCGTCCGGAATCCGCTCCGGGTGAAGCTGCTGGTCGAGATAGCGCGCGATGCCCATCGCCCGAATTGTATCGACATCGCCGGGCCGCGGACCCCAACCGGTCCGGTTCAGGAGGTGCGTAATGGCCTCGTCGTCGGTCCCGGAACGGGGCTGGGCCTTCAGGCTCGCAGTATCCGACGTGGCCAAGGCGGTGGCAGATATTGCCAACGCAGCGACAAAAAATCGCCTCATGGTCCGTTAGACCGCGGAGCCAGCCGAACGTTTAAAAAACTGCCATACAATCGCCGAACCCGATGGCAGTTCTCGCGCCGAAACGACCGCTTCTAGCTCGCCGGCGTCAACTTCAACTCGACCGTTTTCGTATCACCGTTCATGATCGCCACGCTCTTCGCGCTCGGGCGCATGCGGTCGAGGAAATCAGGATCGATGGATTGACCCGGTTCGAGGCGATCGACCGCGACGATGTTGTAATCGGCCGGTGGGAGCCCGGTGATCTTGAAGCGGCCATCCTGATCCGGCCGGGCCGTTCGCATGTAGCGTGAGTTCGGTGCCCACCGTTTGTTGTCCGCGGCGAAGACCACGACCGTGTAGTCCTTCGCCGGCTGGCCGCGGGCGTTCGTCACAAGACCTGAAATCGTCGTGAGCTTGTTGGTGAGCTCCACGTCGACGCCGCTGACGTTTTCCCCCGGCTTGACTTCGATGCCCTCGTCGATGGCGTCGACGCCGTTGACGCGAATGGCGCGGATCGCCCAGCCCGGCGGAAGGTTCAATATGCTGATGCGGTTGCGCCCCGGCGTCGCGCTCAGCTCGAAGGAGAGATCGTCGGCGACTCTGGCCGGCATGATCTGCCCATACATCTGTTGATCCGTCCCCATCGCCATGATGGAGAATGCAGTGGTCGGCAGCGCTTGCGCCTGCGCCGGATCGACGACGATTCGCCCCGTGACGAGCGACGGCGGTGACGCCACGAGGCGCAAGTCCTTGATGTCCTCGCCTTCGACTGTCAGCTTCATCATCGCGACTTCTTTTTGCGTCGGCCCCGGCTGCGTACGGAGCGTGTATTCTCCTGGCGCAAGGCTGGCGAACACGAAGGTTCCATCGGGCCGCACCGAACCGCCGAACGAGGTGTACGATCCGGTGCCCTCCATGTGCGTGATCATGAGCGTCGCGTTGCGCATCGGCTGGCCGTGTGAGTCGAGGACGATGCCTTCGAGCCGCGCCGTCTTGATCGGCGACAGCGCCATCGCGAGATCGCCGATCGTCTGGCCCGCCCCGACGGTGAACCGTTGCGCCTCGGCGGCGTTGACCGTGCCCGGAAAGTACGTGACCGGGTAGCCAGTGTGATCCGGCGACGTCGGATCGCCCGGACCTATGCGCCGCCACGTCGCCTGCACGTAGTACTGGCCGGGCACGAGGCCGAACATGCGGAATTCTCCGAGGTCATCTGTCGATCCGAATCCGGCCTGCTGCAAATCGCGCTTGCCGTTGCTCGTCACCGCTCGCATGGCTGCGACTTGAAGCCCTGCGAGCGGCTCGCCGAACTCGTCGACGATGCGGCCGGTGATGACGCCGCCGCGCGGCAAGGTGAAGTCCACGCGCTCGACCGTCTGGCCGACCAGGATGTCGAGCGGCTTGCCTGGCTGCATCGATTGCTGCTGGCCCCAAGACAAGGTCACGTACGCGCCCTTCGAGGCGCTCACGCTGTAGCGGCCCGCCGGCAAGTCCTTGAACTCGTACCTGCCATCTGCGTCCGTTGTCATCAGCCGATTCTCGCGGCCCGGGCTCCAGGTGACGCCGCTCGTCGTGTCAATCCGGTTCAGCCTGACCTGCGCCTTGCGGAGCGGCTGCCCCGTGTCGCCGGCGACGACGTGGCCGCGGATCGTCGCTGTCGCCGGCAGCGGCGGCTGAGGGTCGGGTTGCGGGGGTTGAGGGCCGATCAGCACGGCGGCGAGACACGCGCTCATCATCAGCATGCGTACACTCGCGGATCAGTAAACGGGCGGCTGGCCGAGCGGCAGCTCGAGCTTCGCTTTCTCGTTCTCGGCGATCGAAAACTTCGTCGCGCGGTCGCGTAGCTGCTGCAGGACGTCCGGATCGTTGAACGACACCGCCGGGTCGGGTTCCTCGAAGGCCGCTGCATAGTAATCGCCGGCCGGCATGCGCATGTGAAAGACGTTGTTCTGATCGGGCCGGCTCGAACCGTAATAGCGGCTCTGGGTGCTCCACCGCAGCGGATCCTGAGCGAAGACGACGACGACGCAGTCGCGCACCTGGGCGCCGGCAGCATCGACAACGGTACCGGAGACTTCGGAATGGCGTGACGTCATCTCGACGACAAGGCCTTCGAGCGTGACGTTCACCGGCACGTCGAGGCCGGCGTCGAGCACGTCGACGCCGGCCGGCGTGAGGACGCGCTTCAGGCTCCAGTCGCCGGTGCCGAACACGGTCGCCCGCAGCACCGCGCGCCCCGCACCGACCCTGAGCTCGAACGTCCCGTCGTCTTTCGGGTTGCCGTTTCCGGCCATGGACGACATCGCCCCCGAGGGGGAGGCAATCAGGCGGACGCTCGAGGCCACGGGCGGTTTCGCGTCGCCCATTTCGAACACCACGCGGCCGCGAAGCGTCGACGGCTTGACGATGACGAGTTGCACGTCTGTGACGTCGGCGCCGGTCACGGTGACGTCAGCAGATCCAGACTCGTCCGGGACACCTGGGATCGACGCGCGCAGGTTGTACTCGCCAGGCGTGACGCCGCCTATCGAGAACGCACCGTTCGGCCGAACCTGCGCGCTCGAACCGAACATTCCGCCGAGACGTTGCGACAAGAAGACGTTCGCGCCCGCCAGAGGACGGCCCTGGCCATCGAGCGCCACGCCGCTGATGTGTGCCGCGGCCACCGGCAACAGCGTGAGGTTGATGCCGGCGATCGTCTGGCCCGCCGCGACTGTCAGCCGTCGCGCTTCCGCCAGATTGCCGGTGCCTGGGTAATACGTCGGCGCATACGCGAACCGGTCGTTCGTCTCGCCATAGCCGAACGATCTCATCGCCGCCGAAACAAAATGCTGTCCCGGCGTAAGGCCGAAGAGTCGGTACTCGCCGAGGTCGTTGCTCGTGCCGCTGGGTCCCGACGACACCAGACGGCGTTCACCGTTGATGAAAGCATAGCGCATCGGCATGACCTGCGCCCCAGTCACCGGATCGCCGAACTCGTCGAGGATGCGTCCGGTGACGACGCTGCTCTGCTGCAGCACGACGTCGACGCGTGAGACGATCTGGCCAGTTGCGACGTCGATCGCCGCGCCTGGACCGAGCGGCCGACGCTGGCCGTAGCTCGCGCGCACGTAGTTTGGCCGCGTGAAGGAGACCGTGTAGCGGCCGGCGGGAAGCTCGCCGATCTCGTAGCGGCCGTCGCCGCCGGTGAGCACCGCTTGGTTGACGCGCAGCGGCCCGCAGATCGCGCGCACCTCGACGCGCGCAAGCGGATGCTCGCTCGCGCCTGCGGCGAGCACGCGGCCGCGAATGATCGCAGTGCCCGTTGGAGCAGGCGTATCACGGGCCGGCGCCTGCGCGAGCAGGTTCGACGCCGCCAAGAAGACCGCCGCGAGGCACGCGAACGCGCGCGACATACTGGGGGTTTGCGCCGCCACCAATCAGAAATGAGTCAGCAATCTGAAATCGGATATCTGCAGTTTCACGATGCCGGGGTGATTCTGAGATCGACCGACTTCGTCTCGCCCTCGTTCACCGAGAACGACGTCGCCTTCGACCGTACCCTGTCGAGGAACTCCGGATCGTTCCACTCGTTCGTATCGAGGTAGTCGAGCGCGATGACGAGGTACTCGCCGGGCGGCACGCCATTCACCTTGTAGCGCCCGTCCTGATCCGGTCGCGTCGTCCGCATGTAGCGCGAGTTCGGCGTCCACTTCTCGCGATCCCTCGGGAAGACGACGATGGAGTAGTCCCTGACCGCTTCGCCTTTGGTGTTGGTGACGAGCCCCGAGACATCGGTCACGCGATTGGTCAGCTCCACCTCGATGTCGGCGACGTCTTCGCTCGGCCTGAACTCGATGCCTGAATCGGTGACGTCGGTGCCGCGGTACCGCACCGCGCGAATGGACCAGCCCGGCGTCTGGCCGAAGAGCGCCACGCGGAATTTTCCAGGCTGCGCTTTCATCTCGAACGTGAGGTCGTCGCTCACGGAGCCTGGCGGCGTGCCGCCCATCATCATCATGTCCATCTGCACCGGCTGGAGACCCAGCCGCAGCATGGACGGCCGCAGCGCCTGGGCGGCCGCCGGGTCGACCAGCACGCGGCCCGTGACCGCTGACGGTTTGCTCGCCACGAGGCGCAGGCCGGTCACGTCGTCGCCGGAGAGCGTGATGTCGAGGTAGGCGGTTTCACCGTCGCCGCCCATGCCGCCGCGGACCTGCAGCATGTAGCGTCCTGGCGCCAGGCCGCCGATGACGAACGATCCATCGGGCTTGATCTGTCCGGGCGGGCCGAACATCATCATCATCTGGTCGCCGCGCGGCATCGCCATGACCATCCCCATCATCGGGCGTCCCTGCGAATCGACGGCAGTGCCGCTGACGCGCGAGGTGCGCGTCGGCATCAGCGCCATGTTCATGTCGCTGATGAACTGACCGAGCCCGACGGTGACCTTCTGCGCCTCCGCGACGTTCGTGGTCCCTGGAAAATACGTGGGCGCGTAGCCGGACCGATCGTCGGTCTCCCCCATCCCCATCGGACGGAGCGTGGCAGAGAGGTAGTACTGGCCGGGTGGAATCGCGAACAGGCGGAACTCGCCGACGTCGTTCGTCATCCCCGGGCGCCCTGCTGGCGTCAGCCGGCGCTGTCCACCCATGTTCTGGTAGCGCTGAACCGACACCATGGCGTCCGGGAGCGGATCGCCGAATTCGTCGAGCACACGGCCCGTGATGATGCCGCCCTTCGGCAGCGCAAAATCCACTTTTTCGACCGTTTGCCTGGCGAGAATCTCGATCGGCTTGCCGGGCTCGAACGGGCGCTGTTGTCCGAACTGCAGCGAGACGTAGCTGCCTTTGCTGGCGCTCACGGTGTACCGGCCCGCCTGCAACTCCTTGAACTCGTACTTCCCGTCCGCGTCGGTCGATGCCAGCCGGTTCTCGCGCAGCTCGGGCGAGAAGATCCGAACCTGAGCCTTACGGAGCGGCTGACCGGTATCGGCCGCGACCACGTGCCCGCGGAGCGTCGCGTTGCCGGCCGCCGCCGGCTGCGTGGGGTCGCGAGGCGGCGCCTGCGGTGGCGGCAAGCCAGGCTGGCCCGGAAACTGGACTGTGAACGTCTGTGCGGACAACACGGCGGGGACGAACGACAGGGCCACGAGATACGCGCGCACTCGAAACATACGCACCTCGAATGGATTAGACGACGAACCCCGCGAGTCGGGTGGGCCATGTGGGTCGCGTGGGTTGCGGGGGGAAGCGTGTCCTACCGGGCCTACAAGCCCCACCCGACCCACAGCCTTACCGCGGGTCAAATGTCCTCCCTGCGTCGAGATGGTCGAAGTTCAACAACGCGTTGAACACCAGAAAGTAGCTGCCCTCGGTTTCCCCACGCCAGATCGGGTTGTTCGAGAACGCGACGACGTGTCCCTTCTCGAGCGGGACGTCGACGACCGCCGCGTGCTGCGCGATCTCGGTGCCGTTCTCGACGAGGCCCGACACGAGCAACTCGCGGTTGTCGGCGTACCGCAGGACCACGCGCGGGCGTGCAGACGGCGGAATGACGTTGATGCCGTTGCGCAGTTGCTCGTCGGTGACGGGCACGGCCTGCCACGTTTCGGCTTTCGGCTCGCGGGGCACGTCCATCCCCAGGCGCCCCTGCGGCGTGTCGGGGTCGTCCTGGGTTCCGCGGCCCGTCGGCCGGTTCCCCCCATCGTCCGGGCCGAGCCGGCGTCCGCCGCGTGCGCCAAGGACGTTCGAGACGTTGAAGATCGGCCCGTTCTCGCACCATAGCGCGAGGTTGTCGGTGTAGCCGTACGCGATCGGGCTGGTCTGATCGATTGTCTTCGATCGGACGACGCTGCCGACGATGCGCAGGCGCTGGCGCTGGGCAATCGACAGGCCGGGCGTGAAGCCGCTCGAGACGGCGAGGTCGGCGGTGTCCATCACGGTGAGGAGCAGTCCGCCTTTCCGGACGAAGTCCTGCAGGTGGGCGACGCCGGTCCAGCCGAGCCCTGGCCGCATGTCGTCGGTCTGATCCTCGGATCCGAGGTTCGGCGTCTCCGGGGTTTTCTTCCACGGCAGCGGGTTGCCCCACATCGGCATGCCGTTGACGATCGCTTCGGTACCGCGCCCGACCGGCGGAAACACGATGACGTCGTACTTCGCGTTCAGGTTGTCGTCCTTCGCGACCTGCTGGGTGCTGATGTAGGTGTACGGCACGTGCGCATCGTCGAATGCCTGGCGCCACCAGCCTTCGGTCTGCGTCGTGAGCCACGTGTGCAGCAGGGCGACACGCGGTGCGCGCACGGGATGCGTCCTGACCGACGGCGCCGACGCCGTCGCGACGACCTGCACGCCGAGGTCGGTCGCCGCCTTCCGCAGATCGGCAGCGTCGACGTTCCTGATGAGGAACGAGCCGCGATTGAACTTCCTGCCCGCGACGTCGAACGGCTCCTCCGCCGCTTCGAAGGAGGCGTCCTTGAGCGTGTAACGCAGCGACACGAGCGCAATGTCGGCGTTGTGGTTCACGACGAACACCGAGCCGGTGTCGGTGACGCCGCCTTTCGGACGGACATCGCCGGCGACTTTTTCGATCGCCACGTCGAGGACACGAGTGTCGGTGACGCGTACGGCCTGGACGTTGAAGAGCTCGGGAAACGTCCAGCCGGTGTCGTCGTACGGCGTCCGCTGCGGATCGTTCGGGCTCCAGTACTGATAGTCCATCAGCGAGTCGGCCATACGGCTGTACGGCTGATCCATGCGGACGATGTAGGTCCCGGCCGGGAAGGTGCGCGGCGTCGGCTGCGGACGCTCGGCTGAAGCCTTCGCGCTGCTTTCCTGCGGCTCCTGGCCTCCTCTTGGCCCACCTGACGCGTCGCGCCCTTCCTGCCCATCCCGTCCGTCCTGCCCGTCGTTCGTCGTGATCGGTCGCGGAGGCGTTTTCTTGCCGGGGACGGTGACGGTGAACGACGAGGTGGCGCGCGAGATCTCGACGCCCTGCCTCTGCAGCACGCGCAGTAGATCCGCCTGCGCGCCGGGACGCGGATCGTCGGCCGGCAGCACGTACGCCGCGGGACCTTCGGTCTTCGCCTTGAGGATCGAGCGCTTGCTCTTCAGATAAAAGTTGCGCAGGAACAGACGGCCGTTTCCGGCAAAGTAGTGGAGCGAGGTCAGCAGCCCCGTCTGCTCGTAATTGTTGTTGTTGCGCTGGGACCATTTCGCTTTGGGCAGCGGCGGGTTCTGCTTGTACCAGGTGCGCGCGTACTCGTCGGGCCGCAGCTCGCGCTCCACGGTGTCCGCGCCGCCGTTGCCGAACGTTTCGTACAGGCGACTGATGCCGTTGTGCAGCGCGGCGATGAACATCAGGTAGCCGGGCGACCAGGTGTCGAAGTTCCCGTGCGTGAACACGCCGGGCATCCCGAATTTGGTCATCTCCGACACGTTGTTCCACCCGATCATCTGCCACTCGTCGGCGAGGATCGGATCGATCCAGGCGTTGTACGGGCCGTCGCCGACGGTGTTGTCGTACAGATATGGCACCGACTCGTGCAGGTCGTGCAGCACCTGCGGATGCCACTGCATGTACGCGTTCAGCACGTTCTCGGTGAGCTTGAGCGTGGCGCCCATCGCATCGCGGTTATTGTCGTGCGCGACGTATTTGCCCCAGTAGACCAGGCCCGGGTAGTTCTGCCCGGGATGCGCGAGGTGCCACTTGTAGACGTCCACCATCTTGTCGCGGCCGTCGACCTCGATGACCGGCGTGATGAGCGTGATCAAATTGTTGCGGATCGACCTGATGTACTCGTGCTCGTCCACGGCGAGCCTGTAGGCGAGCTCCATCAGCGCGGTTGGCGCGCCGGTTTCCGGCGAGTGGATCGTGCCGGTGATGTAGTAGACCGGCGTGGCTCCGTCGACGAGCTTCTCCGCCTGCGCGTCGTCCATGTTGATCGTGCGCGGGTCGGCAAGCTTCGCGAGGCGCGCGCCGTTCTCCTGCAGCCTCGCCATGATGGCGTCCGACGCGATCGCGACCGCGATCATCTCGCGGCCCTCCTCGGTCTTGCCGATCGAGTACACCTTCACGCGCGGGCTCGCTTTTTCGAGCATGCGCATGTACTGGTAGACCTCCTCGGCATACGGCAGCTTGCCGGGCGCGCCGGCGACGTCGCCCAGCACCGCTTTCGGCGTCGGCACCGTCTTCGACGCCGGGAGGTAATCGGTCAGCGGCGAGTTGAAGAAGGGTTCCGTCGTGTATTCCTTGATCTTCTTCGTGTACTCGTCGTCGAGCGGAACCTTCGGATCGCGGACGAACGGCTGCTCGAACGATAGCGGCGGCGACGGCCTAGCCTGGCGAGCCGAGAGGGGAGACTGCAGGACGGCGCCGGAGACGATGATCGCCAGCGCCACATAGTTCTTCATGGAAGCCTCACGAAATAATGCCTATGCTATCAGTCCGTGGCGGACTGAAAAGGGGTCGGGAGTCTTTTTTCCAACGGGCTGCTATCCCACGAGGAGCCCTCCGATGCGTCGAAAGAGGAGTGTTGCGCTGCCGTTTCTGGCCGTTCTGGTCGCCACAGTCTACGCGCAGCGGGACGATCGCGCGGCGATGCTGGCGAGCATCGAGGCGAAGCGCGAAACCTACGCTACCGTCGCCAAACAGATCTGGGCCTTCGCCGAAGTCGGCTACCAGGAGCAGAAGAGCAGCGCGCTGCTCCAGCAGCAGCTTCGCGCAGCCGGATTCCAGGTGACCTCCGGCGTCGCCGACATTCCGACCGCGTTCGTCGCGACGTTCGGCTCCGGCAAGCCGGTCATCGGCATCGTCGGCGAGTTCGATGCGCTGCCCGGGTTGTCGCAGGAAGCGCAGACGGGCACGCGCCACGCCATCGAGGACAATGCGCCGGGCCATGGCTGCGGGCACAACCTGCTCGGCACCGGCGCGCTGGCCGCAGCGTCCGCGGTGAAGGAGTGGCTCGTCGCATCTGGACGCGGCGGCACGCTCCGGTACTACGGGACGCCGGCTGAGGAGGGCGGTTCGGGCAAGGTCTATATGATTCGCGCGGGGCTCTTCAAGGACGTCGACGTCGCGGTGTCGTGGCATCCGGGCGACCGCAACGAGGCGAGTCCGACGAGCTCCACCGCCAACGTGACCGGCAAGTTCCGCTTCCACGGCGTGGCGGCGCACGCCGCGGCCGCGCCGGAGAGAGGCCGGTCCGCGCTCGACGCGGTGGAAGCCATGGACAACATGGTCAACATGCTGCGCGAGCACGTGCCGCAGGAAACGCGCATCCACTACATCATCACGCGCGGCGGCGCGGCGCCCAACGTCGTGCCGGATTTCGCCGAGGCGTACTACTACGCGCGGCATCCCAACATGCCGATCCTCGACGGCATCTGGGAGCGGATCGTCAACGCCGCGAAGGGCGCGGCGCTCGGTACGGGCACGACGATGGATCTCGAGGTGACCGGCGCGGTGTACAACGTGCTGCCCAACGAGTATTTGAGCGGCGTCATGCACACGAACCTCGAGCGCGTCGGCGGCTTTGCTTACACGCCCGAGGAGATCAGGTTCGCTGAAGACATCCGGAAGACCCTGACCGATCCGCCGGACGTCGCGATCGGATCGCAGGAAAAGATCCGGCCCACGCGCATCGGCGCCGTCAACAGCTCGTCGACCGATCTCGCGGATGTGAGCTGGAATGTGCCGACCGTGTCGATGACCGGCGCGACCTTCGTGCCCGGCGTGCCGGCGCACAGCTGGCAGGCGACCGCCTGTGCCGGCGGCACGATCGGCATCAAGGGCATGATGGTGGCCGCGAAAACGATGGCGCTGACGACGGCGGATCTGTTGACCGATCCGGCGCATATTCAGAAGGCAAAGGCAGAGCTCGATCAGAAGCGCGGGCCGGGATTCGTGTACAGGACGCGTCTGGCGGAGAGAAAGCCGGCGCTCGACTACAGGAAATAAGATCGGGTAATCGGGTAATCGTAATCGGGTAATCGGGTAATTGATTGGTGATCAAAATGAAGGAAGTATCGCGTCGTGACTTTCTGCAGGCCGGCGCCGTGATGATGGCGGCGGCGTCCGCACACGCACAGAGTGGTGGACAGCCGAATCGTGAGCATCGTGAGCTGTCGCGGGTGAAGGCGCTCGTCTTCGATGTCTTCGGCACGGTCGTCGACTGGCGCACCTCGGTCACCGCGGAAGTGCAGGATCTGGCGAAGCGAAAAGGCGTGGCGGTCGACGCGGCGAAGTTCGCCGATGCCTGGCGGGCCGCGTACGGCCCGAGCATGAATCGCGTTCGAACCGGCGAGCTGCCGTGGACCAAGCTCGATGCGCTGCACCGGATGTCGCTCGACCGGATCCTCGCCGATTTCAATTTCACCGGGCTGACCGGCGCCGAGAAGGAGAATTTGAATCGAGCGTGGCATCGATTGAGGCCATGGCCCGACACGGTCGCCGGGCTCACGCGGCTGAAGAAGCAGTTCATCATCGCGCCGCTCTCGAACGGCAATATCTCGCTGATGACCGATCTCGCGAAGCATTCGGCCCTGCCGTGGGACTGCATCCTCGGCGCCGAACTGGCCCGTCACTACAAGCCGGACCGCGAGGTCTACCAGTCGGCCGCAGACATTCTCGATCTCGAGCCGGGCGACGTGATGATGGTCGCGGCACACCTGGGCGATCTGCGCGCCGCAAAGGGCGTCGGGCTGCGGACCTCGTTCGTCACGAGGCCGCTCGAATATGGACCAGGCGGGAAGCCCGACCTGAAGGCCGACGCCTCGGTCGACCTCTCGGCGAAGGATTTCAACGATCTCGCCGACCAGCTCGGCGTGTAGGAGCCTGGCGTCGACAAAGGGTGCGGCCCCTATCGGAGTGGCAGACTCATTCCTGCCGCAGCGTGACTGCCGGGTCGACGCGAGTCGCCCGCCACGCGGGGAGTACGCACGCGACGAGCGCCGCCGAAGCCAGCACCGCTGCCGTCACCAAAAAGGTGACGGGATCGGTCGGCTTCACCGCGAACAGCAGCGTGCCGAGAAAGCGCGTCAGCACGGCCGCGGCGGCGAGACCGATCGCCACGCCGGCAGCTGTCATCTCCAGCGCGCTGCCGAGAACCAGCCGCAGCACGTCATGCGTCCGCGCGCCAAGCGCCAGGCGGATCCCGAATTCGCGCGCGCGCCGGCCGACCGAGAACGCGAGCACTCCGAAAATGCCCACCGCGGCGAGCATCAGCGCGAGCGCTGCGAACGCGCCGACCAGTTCCGCGCGGAAGCGCGGTTGCGACGTGGACTGGGCCGCGACCTCTTCCATGGTGCGCACGCGCGTCAGCGGCTGGTCTTTAGTGTTCGAAAATACCCGGCGCTCACGATTTGATAGTGCGCTGAGAGCATGCGGGATTTCTCGACGGGCGGATCGCCCTTGATTGCAAACCCCTGCCCGATGTCCCATCCGTCGAGCGGCAGGCTGCCGCCGATCGCTGCGCTGTTCACGCCTGGAATCGCGGCGAGCTCCCGCTCGGCGGCTTGATAGAACGTCAGCAGGCGATCCGCGCTGCCGTACCGATTGAGCGGCAGGCCGACCGACATGGTGAGCACTCGGACCGCCCGATAGCCGGGATCGATGCCGTTCAGCGCGATCAGCGTGCGGACAAGCAGTCCCGCGGCGGACAGAAGCAGAACTGCCGCCGCCACCTCGCCGATGACCAACGCCGCGTGAAGCCCACCGGCGCGCCCCGTCGATCCGCGCCCGCCTGCGCTCGTCATCTCCGCGAGAGGCACACGTGACGCCTGCCACGCCGGGGCAAGGCCGAACAGCAGCGCTGTGCCAAGCGTCAGCGCGGCGGCGACCGTCGCCACGCGTACGTCGAAGCCCAGCACGATCGCCTGCGGCAGCGTGCCCGGCGGGATGAGTGACGGCGCGGCTCGAACGGCGCCCCACGCCAGCGCCAGACCGCTCCCCCCGCCGATCACTGCGAGCAGCAGGCTCTCGGTCAGCAGTTGACGGATGATGCGCCACCGGCTGCCGCCGAGCGCCGCGCGCACGGCGATTTCCCGCGAGCGGCCAAGCCCGCGCGCGAGCAGCAGGTTCGCGACGTTCGCGCACGCCATCAGCAGCACGAATCCGACCACGCCGGCCAGTACCAGCGAGGTCGTCCGCAGATCGGCACCCACGATGGCATCGCGCAACGGTTCAATCGTGACACCCCAGTCTTTGTTCGTGTCCGGCGCGATCCTCGCAATCTGATCCGCGACGCCGCCCATGTCGGTTCTCGCCTGGTCGAGCGTCACGGCGGGTTTCAAGCGGCCGATGACCTGCAGGTAGTGCTGGCGTCGCTGCTCCGGACTGCGCCGAGGCACGAACGGCGTCCACAGGTCGCTCGGGTAGAGAATCTGAAAGTCCGCCGGGACCACGCCGATGATCGTGAACGGCTGACCGTCGAGCGTGATCGCCCGGCCGATGGCCGCCGTATCGCCGCCAAAATGGCTGCGCCACAGTCGTTCGCTGATCACCACCACGTCGGGCCGGCGCGCCACATCGTCGGGGTCGAACGTCGCGCCCGCGATGGCGCGGATGCCGAGCACTTCGAAGAAGCGTGACGTGACGGCCTGGCCGGCGATGCGCTCCGCCTCGCCGCCGTTGCCGGTGAGCGTGCGCCCGCCGCCCGCGATGGCGGCAACCGACGCGAAGGCGTGCTGCTGTTCGCTCCAGTCGAGAAAGTTCAGAGGCGCGACGCGGTTGTGCGCGAACCTCGTCGAGCGCTCCCAGAGCATGACCAGGCGCTCGGGATGAATGAAGGGAAGGGGCCGGACGAGCGCGGCGTCCACCAGGCTGAATATCGCAGCGTTCGCGCCGATGCCGAGGGCAAGTACGACCACGGCTACGAAAGTGAAGCCGGGCGCTTTGCGCAACGCCCGCGCAGCATAGGTGGCATCCTGCCAGAAAGCGGACATGCGCCTTTGACGGTTCGGCGGAGGCCCTGGTTAGCCCTCAGCCATTCGGAGGCGCGAGCGCCTGGGTGAGCTCTCGAACGTTCCGGATCTGCTCGAGCGACTCAATCAGCTCGAGCGCGCGGCGGATGCGCTCAGGCGACAGCACCAGGCTCGCGCAGTCGGTGAACTTCTCGTGGAGCTCGGCGCGCGTGAAAGGACGCTCGGGTCCGCCGCGATAACGCTCGTCGGACGCCTGCGTCAGCGTCCGGCCACCGATGAGATCGACCTCGACGACGCTCCGCATCTTGTCGAAGCCGCGCGCTTCAATCGCCTGATCGAACACCGTCTGCACCCGCGGCATCATGGCCTGCACCGGCGCCGACGACACGAATTCGTCGGTGAACTCGCGGATGCCGGCCCGCCGCCGCAGCGCGATGCTCGTCATCATGAAGGGCAGGCAGAACTTCGCCTCGAGCTCGGTCTTCGCCGTCTTGTAGCGCAACGGGTTCAGGATGTTCGATCCGGCGCGGACCCGCACGCGCGCTATCTGATCCGGCTTCACGTCGTGATCCGTCACCAGCTTCAGCATCGCATCCATCGTCGGATGCCCCAGCGAGCCGCACGGGTACGGCTTGAACGACACGCCCGGGTCGACAATCGAATACGGCTTGCCAAGCGCTCCTACGATCCGCGGGACGTCGGCGCCGCCGCCGAGCACCTGGAAGAATCCCCACTCTCCGTCAAGCGCATCGTCGCCGGCGGTGAATCCGCGCGCGGCGAGCTCGGCGGCAGTGACCCCGTTCTCCGCCGCTCGACCGGCGTGCAGCGGCTTGGTCATCGAGCCGAAGTTGACGCGGATGCCGGCGCTCAGGCTCGCGGCGATGCCAAGCGCGTGGGCAGTCGCCACCGGGCTCAGGTTGAGCAGCCGCGCCGTGCTGGCCGCGGCGCCGAACGTGCCGATCGTGCCGGTACTGTGAAACCCCCGCTGATAGTGGCTGGGATTGATCGCTTCGGCGATCTTGCACTCGACTTCGAATCCCGTGAGGAACGCTTCGAGGAAGGTGCGGCCCGATACACCGAGCCGCTCTCCGATCGCCAGCGACGCCGACAGCGCCGGCACGGTGGGGTGCGTGAGGAGCCCGAAGACGCGGTCCGGCGTCGTCGACAGCTGCGTGTCGTCGTAGTCCATCGCATGCCCGCTCGCGCCGTTGGCAAGCGCCGCGTGAGCGGCCGCGGCGGACAGGCGCGCCGGTCCCAGGATGGTCGACTCGCCGGCTGCGCTGGAGGCTTTCACGTACTCCCGGACGATCGCGCTGCCCTCGACCGTCGCGCCCGCCAGGACGACGCCGAACCCGTCGATGAGACAGCGCTTGGCTTCGACGACGGCTTTGTCGGGAATGCGATCGAATCGGGTGTTCGTGATGAAGTCGACGGCGGCCGCAGTCACGCCGCCGGGCACGGTCATCTTTGCGCCCGGCTGAAGCCGGATTCCGACAAGGCTCGCCGAGCCGAATGAGCCGCCGGCCAGCAGCCGCAGGAACTCGCTGCGCGTCATGCGCAGGTAGTCTACTGCAAGGAGACCTGTTCCGACTCGAAGGTATCGAGCCGCCAGCCTTCGTCGAGCAGCGTCCGCTCGATCATCGCGTGCCGCTGAAAGGCCGTCATCGCGTCGTCGAACCGTTCGATCTCGCGCCCGGTCGGGTTCCACCTCGCCGGCGCGCGCAATTCGTACTCACGATCGTCGCCCGTGAGCGCAAGCTCGCAGACGACGGCGTCGTCGCCGTCGCGGCGGAAGGTCCAGCGCAGGACACGTATGTGCCTGTGATTTCGCCGTCGGCGATCGACGGGCGGAGCGTACCGATCACTTGGCAAGCGGGCTGTCACGGTATTCGTGCTCCGCCGTTCGCAAATGTGGTGCCAACCTGAGCGCGTGTCCGAGAAATGTGATCAGGCTCCTGGCAGGGCGACTGCGCGCGCGAAAAAACGCGGCGAACGGGCGGAATTCGCAAGTCGTTCCGCACGGACAGCGGTGCGTTTGGCTCGTTCGCGACGCCGCTGTGCGAACGGCTCTGTAAGACCGTGAGCTATTTGCTTACACTGGTCTTACATCCTGCGGACTTTCCGTCTCGGATGGCGTCGGCGGTCGCGGGGTGGGCAGTGGCGCGGCCGAAGAAGGGAATCAAGGTCTTCCATCAGGCGGTCTTTGACCTTGCCTTCGCGGTCGATGGCCCACTTCAGCATCGATCCCCCGATAATCGCCTCAACGGCGCGGGCCAGCCGGGCCGTGTCGCATTTCTGCAGCTCGCCGGCCGCCACCGCCTCGTCGAGCAGCGCGGTGATTTCCAGCTGCATGGCGCGCGAGTGGGCGAGCGCGTGCTTGTGGAAGTCCGGATCCATCAGATCCATCTGCAGGAACGCGAGGCCGTTCGAGAGCATTTCGGGCGTTTCCGCCATCGCCGCCATGCACCCGGCGACGCCGTAAACCGCGGCGAGCGGAGAGCGATGCTCGGCGCGGATGCGGGCGAACTCGCCGCCCAGCGTCCCGGAGCCGGCCGCGGCGAACGCGAGCAGCAGGCCGCGCTTGGATCCAAAGCGCTGAACTAAAGTCGCCGGCGAAACGCCGGCTTCTCTCCCTACATCGGCCAGTGTCAGGTTCGGGCCGAGGCGCGAGACGACGCGATGGGTCGCCATCAGCAGATCCTGGTCGCTGGTGGCGCGGGGGCGGGGGGACATGAATCAGTCCGGCGTTCGCGTCAGGCGGTTACTCGGCCAGGTCCGATCATAAACGAGCGTTCATTTTTGTGCTGGATTAGTAAATGTTCATTCGTTTATACTCCGCCGGATGAAACCGCTCGAAGGACAGGTGGCTCTCGTGGCGGGCGCCACGCGCGGCGCGGGATCGCGCGCATGCTGGGCGAGGCGGGCGCCATCGTCTACTGCTCGGGCCGCAGCAGCCGGACGCAGGCGAACACGTCCGATCACGTTCACGCGGGGCGTCCGGAGACGATCGAGGAGACCGCCGCGCTGGTGAGCGCGGCCGGCGGCCTCGGCATTCCGGTACGCGTGGGCTGGATCTGGCCGCACGTCGCGACGTGCTGGCATGCGGCGCCGCTGATGGTGAAGAGGAAATCGGGCCTGATGGTCGAAATCATCGAGCAGAACGGCATCGCGTACCACGGCCAGTTCTTCTTCGACCTGATGGAGATCTCGCTGAAGCGGCTGTCGTACGCGATAGCGCAGGAGCTCGCGCCGAAAGGCGTGACCGCCCTCGCGATCACTCCCGGGTTCATGCGCACGGAAGCGATCCTTCAGGGGTTTGGCGTCACCGAAGCGAACTGGCGAGAGGCCGCCGAGCACAACGCGGAGGCGAAAGCGTGGGGGTTCATCAGCTCGGAAACGCCGTGCTTCGTCGGCCGCGCCGTTGCGGCGCTCGCCGCCGACCCGCACGTCGCGCGCAAGAGCGGCGGAATCTACGATTCATGGTCGCTGTCGGAGGAATACGGCTTCACGGATCTCGACGGTACGCGGCCGAACATGGGGCGCTACCTGAGCGAGCACCATCCGCAGCTGGTGAACCGCAAACCGCCGACGGCGTTCGAATGGAAGCTGGTTGCAGCCAGCCGAAGCGTCACGTCCTGATCGCTTTCACGATGGCTTTCGCGGCCAGCGCCCCGGAGCGGCCGTCCAGGCCCGTGCCGGGATGGGTGCCCGATCCGCAGAGGAACAGATTCTCGATCGGCGTCGTGTAATCCGCCGAGCCGAGCAGCGGGCGTGTGACGAACAGCTGATCCAGCGCCAGCTCCCCGTGGAAGATGTGGCCGCCGGTGAGGCCATAGATCCGTTCGAGATCGAGCGGTGTGATCACCTCGCGCGCGAGCACAGACGCCTCGAAGCCAGGCGCGTATCGCGTGATCGTGCGCGTGGCTGCGACCGCCAGGCGATCGCGTTCGGCGTCCCAGGTGGTGCCGCGCAAATGGTACGGCGCGTACTGCACGTACGCCGAGACCACGTGTTGCCCTGGAGGCGCGAGGCTCGTGTCGGCGATCGAGGGGATGGTGATCTCGATCCACGGCGCTTCGGCGAAGGTGCCGTACTTGGCGGCGTCGAAGGCGCGCTCGATCGTGTCGATCTGGTCGCCCAGGCGGATGCGTCCCGAAAGCGCGGAGGTCTGCTGCTCCGCGCTGAGCCGCCCGAGGCCCGTCAGACGCGGCACTGCGGAAACGGCATAGTTAATCTTCGCGAGCGCGCCGTGCGTACGGATGTTCTGCACGCGCCGCACGAACTCCGGCGCAAGGTGCACCGGATCGACGAGGCCGAGCAGCGTGCGCTTGGGGTCCGCGCTCGAGACGACCGCGCGCGCGCCGATTTGGTCGCCTGTCGACAGCGTGACGCCGGTGGCGGCGCCGTCGCTCGCATCGATGCGCGCGATCTCCGCGCCGGTCCTGACCTCCACGCCGGCCGCGCGTGCGGCGGCCGCCAGCGCGTCTGCGATCGCGCCGGGTCCTCCGGCTGCGAGCCAGCCGCTGGCAATCGGCTGCCCCTCACCCGCGCCGAGCATCAGCAGGACCGCGGCGCTGCCGGCCGACCAGGGCCCGAGAAACGATCCGAGCACCCCGCCGCCGGCGACGGCCGCGCGCAGCGGCTCGCTCTCGAACCACTCGCCGGCGAGGTCGGCGACCGCCATGGGCATCCAGCGCAGCAAGCGGTACGCGTCGGCCTTCCCGAGGCCGCGGAACCTGCGGCCGGTCTTGAGCAGCTCGATCAGGTCGGCGGCCGACGGCTCGTCGATTGACGGTGGCGCGGAGGCGCAAACGGCGCGCAGGACCGCGCTGATGCGCGAGAAACTGTTGAGAAAGCGCGGATACTGGTCGGCGTCTTTCGTGGAGAACGCTCTGATCTCCTCGCCGGCGCACGCGGCGTCCCGCCAGAGCACGAGCGCGCGGCCGTCCCTGGTGGGCGCGCACGCGTCCGCCGCGGGCCTGATGATCCGCAGCCCGCGCGTCTCCAGGTCCAACAGCCGCACGATCGCGGGATCGAGCGCGGCGACATGCGCGAGGGTCGGACACCGGAACCCGGGCGCGATCTCGCTCGTCCGCGCACAGCCGCCGACGCGCTCGCTCCGCTCGAGGACGAGCGTCTTGACGCCTGCCTTCGCGAGCAGGGTGGCGGTCACCAGGCCATTGACACCGCCGCCGATTACGAGCACGTCGTGCATACGCGTCATGGCCACGAGCCCACGACCCACGCGAAACACGAAACACGAAACACACGAAGCACACATTCGTGGCTTTCGTGATCCTCGTGGCTCATCATGATCGCTGTCCGAGAATCCGCAACGCGCAGTTGCGCGCGGGCGCACCCATGATGCCGCCCCCGGGGTGCGTCGCCGATCCGCACATCCACAGGTTCCGGATCGGCGTGGTGTACTGCGCCCAGCCCGGCACCGGCCTCGCGAAGAAGAGCTGTTCGAGCGTCAGCTCGCCTTGAAAGATATTGCCTTCGGTCAACCCGAACTCGCGCTCGAGGTCGAGCGGCGTCAGCACCTGCCGGTGCAGGATGACGTCGCGGATGTTCGGCGCGTACTCGGCAATCGTGTCGATCACCGTGTCGCCGAACACCTCGCGCTGCTCGTCCCACGTTCCGGACGCGAGCTTGTACGGCGCGTACTGCACGAAGCAGGAGAGGATGTGCTTCCCGGGCGGCGCGATTGACGGATCGGTCAGCGTCGGGATCACCATGTCCACGTACGGCCGCCGCGAGAACTCGCCGTACTTCGCCTGGTCGTACGCGCGCTCCATGTAATCGACGCTCGGCGAAATCGAGATCGCGCCGCGCAGATGCGGCCCCGCGCCGGGCATGCACGTGAAGTTCGGCAGCGCGTCGAGCGCGAGGTTCACCTTGCCCGACGACCCGCGGAACTTGTACCGCCGCACTTCCTCCAGGAAGTCGTCCGGCAGATCCTTCGCGTCGATGAACTTCAGGAATGTCAGGTTCGGATCGACGCTCGACAGCACCATGTCCGCGCGCAGGTCGTCGCCATTGGCCAGCACCACGCCGCAGGCCTCACCGTGTCTCACGCTGATGCGGGCGACCGGCGCCTCGGTGCGGATGTCGACGCCGGCCTCGCGTCCCGCCGCGGCGATCGCGTTCGAAATCGCGCCGGTGCCGCCGCGCGCGAAGCCCCACGACCGGAACGCGCCGTCGATCTCTCCCATGTAGTGGTGCAGCAGCACGTAGGCCGTGCCGGGCGATCGCACCCCGAGAAACGTCCCGATAATCCCCGACGCCGACATCGTCGCCTTGAGCACGTCGGTCTCGAACCACTGATCGAGAAAATCCACGGCGCTCATGGTCATCAGCTGGACCTGGTTGTAGCGGTCCATGTCCGCGAGGCCGTGAAAGCGCCGGCCGAGGAAGACGAGCTTCATCAGCTCGCGCGGATCGAGCGACATCGGATCGGGCGGCGTCATGTTGAGAATCGGCTTGACGAAGCGCGCCATTTCGACCATCGCCTTGCCGTACTCGTCGTACGCCTCGGCATCGAGCCTGGAGTGGCGCCGGATCTCGCGCTGCGTCCTGGCGTGGTCGTTCACCCGCCACAAATGATCGCCGTTCGGCATCGGGGTGAAGGTGCCGTCGAGCGGCAGGATCTCGAGGCCGTGACGCGGCAAATCCAGATCGCGGATGATCTCCGGCCGCAGGAGCGACACGACGTAGGAGCAGACCGAGAACCTGAACCCGGGAAAGACCTCTTCGGTCACCGCCGCGCCGCCGACGATATGACGGCGCTCGAGCACGAGGACCTTTCGCCCCGCCCGCGCGAGATACGCCGCGGCGGTCAGCCCGTTGTGCCCGCCGCCGATGACGATCGCGTCGTACTTCATTCGTGACATCGCAGATTTCAGCCCGCAGCTTGCGCATCGGAGATTGGAGACCGGAGATTCAGGCCGCGGGCCGCGGCGCAGGCCGTCGGGCCGGTGGGGACGTTACAAGCCGCAGCTGCGCGTCTCGTTGCCGGCAAGGCGGGCGTGTAGAAAGAGATGAGCGGCGCAGAAGCGGCGAAGGCGGCGTGCCACAGCGCAGGAATATGTCACATCGCGGAACGACTGTCCACGTATTCCAGTTCCAGATTCACCATTCCTAATTCTTGATTTCCTGTCTGTACACCACACCGCCCTTCATCACCCACGTGACGCGCTCGAGCTCGGTGACGTCACGCAGCGGATCGCCGGCCACGGCGATCAGGTCCGCGAATTTTCCGGCTTCAATCGTCCCGACGCGATCGCTCCAGCCGATGATTTCCGCTGCGATGCGCGTGGCCGAGGCGATGGCGTCGGCGGGCGACTGGCCGAGCCGAACGCGGTAGCCGAACTCGCGCGCGTTCTGGCCGTGCGGCACGACGGCGGCGTCGGTTGCAAACCCGATGGGCAGACCCGCTTTCAGCACGAGCTGAAACGATCGGTCCTTCACCTCTGTGATCTGCCGCGATCGCGCCTTCTCGGACTCAGGGACGCTCGGGTTCGCGGAAATGGACTCGCTGGTATATAGCGTCGGCACGAAGTACGCGTGACGGGTCCGCAGCAGCTGGACCGCTTCGTCGTCCATCATGCTGCCGTGATCGATCGTGTGCACGCCGGCGCGGATCGCCGCCTTGATGCCGTCGGTGCCGTGCACGTGCGCGGCGACGTGCCGGCCCCACCGCGCCGCCTCCTCGACAGCGACGTGCATCTCTTCCTCGGAGTACTGCTGCCCGCCAGGCGGCGCGCCCTTCGACAGGACCGCGCCGGTGCCGAGGATCTTGATGAAGTCGGCGCCCTGCTTGAGATTGGTGCGGACCGCCTTGCGAACCTCGTCGGGACCGTCGGCCAGATTCTTCACGATGGGCACGTCGACGTAGATCGAGAACTGCCGCGCATCGCCCGCGCCGCCGGTCGGCGACACATAGTTGCCCGACGCCAGCAACCGCGGCCCCGGCACGACGCCTTCGTCGATCGCCTTCCGCAAATCGATGTCGGTGAACGGCCACGTCGGCCCCATGTCGCGGCACGTCGTGAAGCCGGCCATCAACGTGATCCGCGCGTTCTGCGCGCCATGCAGCGCGGCCTGCCCCGGCGTCGTCTTCAACAGCTCGTCTTCCCAGTGGATGCCCGTGCTGGTGAGATGGGTATGCAGGTCGATGAGGCCGGGGAGCAGCGTCGCCGATCCGAGATCGATGACGCGTGCGCCCGCGGGAACGGCGGGCCCGCGGCCGGCGGCCTCGATGCGCTCTCCGCGGATGACGACGACGGCGGGTGCGATTGGCGCTCCACCACGCCCATCGATCAGCCGTGCTGCGCGAAGGACGAGGAGGGGCGGTGCGGCGCCCTGGCCGCCGAAGGCCACAAGCGTCGCGGTGGCGGCGATCGCGAGAATCTGCTTCATGACGGTGCATATAATACTTCCCGATGCCGATCGGCAGCGCCGTACACGCGCGTACGTTCCCGTTGTGCGAGAGCCTGAACTATCGCGAGTGGTCCGGCTACTACGCCGTCAGCGCGTACGAGGCGCACCACGAGCACGAGTACAACGCGATCCGCAACGCGTCGGCGCTCATCGACGTGTCGCCCCTGTTCAAGTACCGCCTCAGCGGGCGCGATGCGGTGCGGCTCGTCGATCGCGTCATCACGCGCGACGCCTTCAAGCTCGCCGTCGGTCAGGTCTGCTACACGCCCTGGTGCGACGAGCATGGCAAGGTGATCGACGACGGGACCGTGACGCGGCTGTCGGAGGACACGTTTCGCTGGACCGCCGCGGATCCCAGCCTGCGCTGGTTCACGCAGAACGCGATCGGCCTCGACGTCGCGATCGAGGACATCTCCGAACAGGTCGCCGCGCTCGCGCTGCAGGGCCCGACGTCGGGCGGCCTGCTCGGCGCGGTGGCCGACGCCGACATCCGCAACCTGAAATACTTCCGCATGACGCGCGGCGCGATTGCCGGCGTTCCGGTCGAGATCTCGCGCACCGGGTACACCGGCGATCTCGGCTACGAGATCTGGATGCCGTGGGACCGCGCGGTCGACGTCTGGGACGCGCTCATGAGCGGCGGCCGTCCGTTCGACATCCATCCGGCCGGCATGCTCGCGCTCGACGTCGCGCGCGTCGAGGCCGGGCTGCTGCTCATCGACGTCGATTTCCACAGCAGCAAGAAGGCGCTGATCGAATCGCAGAAGTACACGCCGTTCGAGATGGGCCTCGGCCGCCTCGTGCAGCTCGATGCGCGTCCCTTTGTCGGCCGGGGACCGCTGCTCGAGGAGGGCCGCCGCGGGCCGGCGCGCCAGATCGTGGGGCTCGACGTCAGCTGGCCGGCGGTCGAGAAGCTGTACGACGGCGTTGGCCTTGCTCCTCAGATCCCCGCCGCCGCGTCGCGCACCGCCGTTCCGGTCTATCGGAACGGCCGGCAGGCCGGGCGCGCGACGACGACGACCTGGTCGCCGGTGTTGAAGAAGCTCATCGCGCTCGCGACCGTCGACGCGCCGTATTACGCCGAAGGCGCCTCGTTCGAGCTCGAGGTGACGGTGGAGGCCGTTCGCCACCGCGTGCCGGCGACCGTCGTGAAGACGCCGTTTTTCAACCCGCCGCGAAAAACCGCCACGCCCGCGTTCTGAGTCGTAACCCGAATGGCCCCGGACGCAAAGCATGATGGAGGCCGGCTGGATCGGCCGGAGCGCGAGCTCGTCGAGCTGATGCAGGGTTATCTCGACGGCCGCGTCGACGCATTCGACCGTCTCCATGCGGCGCTCGCGGGGCGCCTGCGTGGTTATCTGCGGTCGCAATGCCGCGACGCCGCGCTCGCCGACGACCTGCTGCAGGACACATTCATGCAGATCCATCGGTCGCGCCGAACCTACGAGCCGGGCCGTCCGGTGACGCCGTGGGCGTTCGCGATTGCGCGACACGTGTATCTCATGCACGCCCGAAGCACCGGCCGCCGGCTGCGGTTCGAGGACAGGGTCGCGGCCGACGTGAAGGCGGGCGATATCGCGCGGGACGGTCTGCAGGCGATGGTGGACGGCGACGAGGTGCGGCGCGCGCTGCGCGGAGTGCCTCCGGATCAACGGCGCGCCCTGCTGCTCCACCACATCGACGGGTGGAGCTTCGGTGAGATTGCCGCACGGCTCGGCATTCGCGTGAACGCGGCGAAGACGCGCGCGTTTCGTGGGATGAAGAAGATGAGAGAGCGGCTGCATGGCCATTTTTCTCGCGAGCGGGAGACTCGCAGGGCGGGGAGGTCGGATGGGGTTCGTCGGTCGGGTGGGCGTAGATGACTGACGCGCGCACGGCGATCGTTCGCGACCTCGAGCCGGTGAGGCCGCTGCGCTCCCCGTCCGTCCGCGCGCTGACGCTGGCGCCGCTCGCCGCCGCCATCATGCTGGCCGTTCCGCTGCTGCATTTCTTCCGGCCCGACCTGCGCGCGATCGGATTCGTGCGCGCCTGGGGTTTTTCGATCGGTCAATCGCTCGCCGGCCTCATCATCGTCGCCGCGGCGCTGCGCGAATCGATCCCCGGCCGCGCGCTCTCGCGCGCCGCGCTCGCCTGGACATTCGGGATCGGCATCGCCGTGCCCGCGGTGCTGCTCGGGCTGACCGCATCGACGTTCGACCTCGGCCCGAGCCCCGGTCGTGCGCTGCGGGACGGCATCGTGTGCTTTCGCGCGTCGGCGCTCGGCGCCATGCCGGTGCTGATCGCCTCGGCCGTACTCGTGGCGCGCGCCTTCCCGTTGCGGCCGGCCGTTGCCGGCGCTTTGTACGGGCTCGGGTGCGGGTTGATCGCGGATGCCGGCCTGCGGCTCTTCTGTGGGTTCTCGCAGCCGCAGCACGTTCTGCTCGCGCACGGCGGTGCCATGGCCGCGTCGGTGGCGGTCGGAGCGCTTGCGGCGACGGTCACCGCGTCACGCTAGGACCGGTCTGAACTGCAGGGCGGTCTTTTGCGGGCCACCCGATCGCGGCCACGAAAGGCCCGCGCGACACCTTTGAAGCCCTTACGCCTCGCTCATGAACGGATAGCGGTAATCCTTTGGCGGCGCGAAATTCTCCTTGATCGTGCGCGCGCTGACCCAGCGCACAAGGTTCAGCTTCGATCCCGCTTTGTCGTTCGTTCCCGACGCCCGCCCGCCGCCGAAGGGCTGCTGCCCGACCACCGCGCCGGTCGGCTTGTCGTTGATGTAGAAGTTGCCCGCCGCGTTTCGCAGCGAGGACGTCGCTTCCACGATCGCGCGGCGATCCTGCGCGAACACCGCGCCGGTCAGCGCGTACGGCGACGTCGAGTCCACAACGTCCAGCGTCTCCGACCACTTCGCATCGTCGTAGACGTAGGCGGTGACGACCGGCCCGAAGATTTCTTCACAGAGCAGCTTGTAGCCCGGGTCGGTGGTTTGGACCAGCGTGGGGCCGATGAAATAGCCCTTGCTGCCGTCCACCATGCCGCCGGCCACGATCGTCGCCTTGCTGCGCGCGTGCTCGATGTACTGGCTGATCTTGTCGAACGCGCGCCTGTCGATCACCGCGCCCATGAAATTCCGGAAATCCTGCGGGTCGCCCGTCTCGATCTCGTCGATCATCGCGACCGCGCGATCGCGGACTTCGTTCCAGAGCGACTTCGGGACGTACACACGGCTCGCGGCCGAGCATTTCTGTCCCTGGAACTCGAACCCGCCGCGCACGATCGCGACGGCGAGCGCGTCAACGTCGGCTGACGGGTGCGCGACGATGAAATCCTTGCCGCCGGTCTCGCCGACGATGCGCGGGTAGGAGCGGTAGGTGGACATGGAGCCGCCGATGGTCTTCCACATGTCGTTGAAGACTTCGGTGCTGCCGGTGAAGTGCACACCCGCGAGGTCGCGGTGCGAGAGCAGGACCTTCGAGATCATCGCCGCGTCGCCGGCGACAAAATTGATGACGCCAGGGGGCATGCCGGCCGCCTCATACAGCTTCATCAGGTGATACGCCGAGTACATCGCGCTCGACGCCGGCTTCCACACGACCGTGTTGCCCATCAACGCGGGCGCGGTCGGGAGGTTGCCCGCGATCGAGGTGAAGTTGAACGGCGTCACCGCGTAAACGAACCCCTCGAGGGCGCGGTACTCGAGCTGATTCCACATCGTGTGGTCGCTGAGCGGCTGCTCGTCGAGGAGCTCCTGGGCATAGTGCGCGTTGAACCGCCAGAAGTCGACGAGCTCGGCGGCGGCATCGATCTCCGCCTGGAAGGCCGTCTTCGACTGGCCGAGCATCGTCGCCGCGTTGATCGTGTCGCGCCACGTCGTCGTCAGGAGCTCGGCGGCTTTCAGGATGACGGCTGCGCGATCGTCGAACGGCCAGGCGGCCCACTCTTTCCGAGCGGCGCGCGCCGCCTCCACGGCTTGCAGCACGTGTCGATCGGTCGCCTTCTGGTACTCGCCGAGGACGTGCGCGTGGTCGTGCGGCATCACCGCCTGTGCGCACTCGCCGGTCTTCACTTCCTTGCCGCCGACGATGAGCGGCATGTCGATTTTCTGGGCGGCCATCGCCCTGAGGCGCGCTTTGAGCGACGCGCGCTCGGGCGTGCCGGGCGCGTACGAGCGGAAGGGTTCGTTGACGGGCGGCGGCACGCGGCGGCGGCCGTTGAAGGAGGCAATCGGTAACAACATAGAGAACCAGTCTAAGAGATCTTAGGATCTAAGGATCTAAGGATTTGAGGATTTGAGGATTGGTTTGGGTTTTGGCGCACGCGCCTTCAGCGGTGGAAGGCCGTCAGCATCCTTTAGATCCTCAAATCAGATCCTCAAATCCTCATATCCACAAATCCTCAGATGTCAGTTACATGTCTGCATCTCTCCTGACAATGTCATCGAACGACCAGAGCAATTCTTCGCGCTCCGAGTAAGGGCCGGGCTGATAGACGCGCGACGTGATGCCGGCCTGCGACTGCTCCGCGATCCACCAGTCCTGGCGGTTCGTCAGGTCCCAGAACTCGATCGCGTCATCCGCGTGAAAGTCCGGTCTGGCGAGCTCGTCCGGGTGGAAGTGCCACTCGCAGATGATCTCGGTCCGATCGTGCGCGCGCGGCCACAGGGTGTGCGTCATCACGTAATCGGGATGCAGGCTGAGGAAGAGGTTCGGATAGATCGAGAAGTAGGCGACCTGGCGCCGCTGTGCCCCCGCGAGTCCGGGCAGATATTCGCGCCGCCGCTTGCCGTCCACGCTCATCGTCTCGACCCCGTCCCTGAAGCCCATCGCTCCGCCGCAGTAGGACGCTGTCGGCGCAACGTTGTCCGCGCCGAGATAATGATGCAGCTTGTTCAGCGCCGGATGCAGGTTCGGGCAGTGCAGGCATTCGTTGTAGTTGAGGACGATCAGCTTCCAGTTGGCTTTGACGTTGTACACGATGCGGCGCCCGAGGCGGAGGTCGGCCATCTGCCACGCGGCGAATCGTTGTGGAAGGTCGGCGAGCTGATCACGAAGGGCAGGAAGGGCAGGAAGGACAGGACCGGCAGGAGAGGTGACGCCAAGATACACGAACACATGGCCGTCCCAGAGCTCGCAGCCGGCACGGTGCAGCGGGTACTCGTCCTTGCAGAAATCCGGCGGCATGTGCGGCGCAGCGAGCAGCCGGCCGGCGAGGTCGTACGTCCAGTTGTGATACGGGCACTGAATGCGTTCGACGAGGTGACCTTCAGGCTGCTCGCAGAGCCGGGTGCCGCGATGGCGGCACACGTTGAACAAGGCGTGGATCTCGCCTGACCCGTCGCGCGTGACGATGACACTCTCGTCGCGGAGCGAACGGGTGAAGTAATCGCCCGCCTTCGGGATCTGATCCGCGCGTCCGGCGCAAATCCACCGGTTGAAGTAAAAGCGCTCGAGCTCGGCGCAGTAGAACTCCGGGTCTGCGTAAAACCGCCGTGGAAGCGTTGTGTGCATGCGGGTCGCTCGGTTGAAGCCTTCGCGCTCCGCTCGCTCGGCCAGAGCTCTCGCGTTCCACGTCGCTCTGCTGAGCCGTCGCGCCACCGGAGGCTTCGCGCTACACCATCGCGTGATGCCTTTCGTAGCGCTCGTAGAGCGAAGGCTCTCGCCGCGCGTCCTGCTTCAGCCGACCGTCATGATACAACTGGCCGGCATGCCCACGTTGCGACGCGCGCTCGGCCGGTGGGACCTGACCGCGATCGGGATCAATCAGGTGATCGGCGGCGCGATCTTCCTGATGCCGTCGCAGGTGGCGGCGCAGATCGGCGGCTGGAGCCCGATCGCGTTCGTGCTGATGGGGCTCGCGTCGCTCACTGTCGCACTGTGTTTCGCGGAAGTGGGCAGCCGCTTCGAAGGCACCGGCGGACCGTATCTCTACACGCGCGCGGCGTTCGGGCGGCTCGTTGCCTTCGAGGTCGGCTGGATGCAGTGGTTCACGCGCGCCGCCAGCCAGGCGAGCGTGATGGCCGGCATCGCCCTGGCGCTCGGCTACTACTGGCCGGCGCTCACCGTTGGCTGGCCGCGCACCCTGCTGCTCGCCGGCGTCACCGCGGCGCTGACCTGGGTCAACGTGCGCGGCATCCGCCAGAGCGCGTGGCTGGTCAACGCACTGACCATGGGCAAGCTGCTGCCGCTCATCCTCTTCATCGTCATCGGCCTCCGCTACGTGAAGCCCACCGCGTTGACGACGCTGCCCCCGGTGACGCTTCGGCAGTTCTCGGCGGCGGCGCTGCTGATGATTTTCGTGTACGGCGGGTACGACGTCGTCCCGGTGCCCGCAGGAGAGGCGCTCGATCCACGCCGGCACGTGCCGTTCGCGCTCGTTCTGACGATCCTGACGGTGATGGGCGTGATGACGCTCGCGCAGGTCGTCGCGCAGGGTGTGCTGCCGGATCTGCCGGCGCACAGCACCCCAATTGCTGATGCGGCGGCGGTGTTTCTGGGGTCGAGCGGGGCGCTGCTCGTCGGCATCGGTTCCGTGATCTCGATGACCGGCAACAACGCCGGCCAGGTGTTGAGCGGATCGCGGATGCTGTTCGCGCTCGCCGAGCATGGCGAGCTGCCGGCGTTCTTCGGCCGCATTCACC
>WNEY01000017.1_pt1 | contig 67397 bp, 52 predicted proteins | sample 5400531 | NCBI WGS metagenome assembly WNEY01 (sample SAMN13153338, study PRJNA577476) | soil metagenome | isolation source: 200 cm saprolite under Douglas fir tree site 1 | place: USA:California | collected 2015-04-18 | reverse complement strand
GCATCTGGTCATCCCTTCGCCGACATACGGGGATCCTGCGGGCTTCGCGCAGAACGCGCTCCACTACACCCTCAAATCAGCGCCGGTCAGCGAGAAAACGCTCAAGACGGATCTGAGCGTGCTGCTCCCGCTCGTCAAGGGCGCGGGCCTCGTGTATCTGTGCAACCCGAACAACCCGACCGGCACGATCAACAGCGCGCAGGAGATCAAGGACTTCATCGCCGAGGTGAAGAAGACTTCGCCCACGACGGCGGTCCTGATCGACGAGGCGTACTGCGACTACGCGTCCGATCCGTCGTTCGCCACCGCGATTCCGATCGCGCTCGCGACGCCGGGCGTCGTCGTCGCGCGCACCTTCTCGAAGGCGTACGGCATGGCGGGCGTGCGCATCGGCTACGCGGTGGGCGACGCAGCGACCATCAAGAAGATGTCCGCGTGGCGCATGCCGTACAACGTCAACACGTTCGGCGTTGCGGCCGCGGTGGCCTCGCTGAAGGATCCGCAGCACATCAAGGACGAGAGCGCGCGCAACAAGGCGGTGCGCGACTTCACAATCAAGGCGCTCGCGGACCTGGGCTATCCCTCGACCGAGTCCCAGACCAACTTCATCTTCACCGACATCGGCAAGACGATGACGGCTGCGGCGTTCCGTGACGCGTGCGCCGCGAAGGGCGTGATGGTCGGCCGCGACTTCCCGCCGCTGGAAAAACAGTGGGCGCGCATCTCGCTCGGCACGATGGAAGAGATGCAGAAGGCCACCGAAGTATTCCGCAGCGTGCTCAAGCCCGCGACGACGACCGCGTCCGGGAAGGGGCAGTAGGAGGAGCCATGGCACTGTCACGACGTCAATTCGTCCAGACCGCCGGCATCGGCGCGGGCGCGGCGCTCACCAGCTCTGTCTGGGGACGCGGCCGTGAGAACAGCGTGTGGTCGGCCTTCGAGGCGGAGCTCCAGGCCGTCGAAAAAGGCGTGATCTGCGTCGCGAGCAACGAGAACCCGGTCGGCCCGGGGAAGAAGGTGCTCGATTCGCTGCGCGCGCTGCTCGAGGGCGGGGCCAGGCCCGGCCGCTACTCGAACCAGACGGGCGAGCTCACCGAGGCCATCTGCGCGCACTTCAAGGTCAAGCCGGAGAACGTGCTGCTCAGCGAGGGCTCGACCGAGATCCTTCGCGCGGCGACGCAGGTCTTCACGGCGAAGACCAAACCGCTGGTCGGCACTATTCCGACCTACGAGGAATGCGCCGGCTACGCGGAGCTGATCGGCAATCCGGTGCGCGGCGTCAAGCTGAGCTCGGAGTTCAAGATCGATCTCGACCCGTTCCTGGCCGCGTCGAAGGGTGCGGGGTTGGTGTTCTATTGCAACCCGAACAATCCGACGGCCACTTACGTCGGCGCCAAGGCGACGCGCGACTTCCTGTCGAAGCTCAACAGCGCATCGCCCGACACGACGGTGCTGATCGACGAGGCCTATTTCGACTACGTCACCGATCCGGATCATCAGACGCACGTGCCGATCGCCCTCGAGGACCCGCGGGTGATCGTCGCGCGCACCTTCTCCAAGGCGTACGGGATGGCGGGTCTCCGCCAGGGCTACGCGATCGGCCACCCGGACACCATCAAGAAGATGCGTCCGTGGGTCGGGTCGAGCGGCACCGGTTCGCTGAACGTGTTCGGCCTGGCGGCTGCGACCGTGGCCATCGCGCAGGACAACACCTTCACCACCAACGAGCGCAACCGCAACAAGGCGGTACGCGAAATGGTGACGAAATGGTTCGCCGACCGCGGCATGAAACCGACCGACTGCCAGGCGAACTTCATGTTCGTCAACATCGGCACGCCGGCGAAGGCGTTCCGCGAGGCCTGCCGCGCCAAGGGCGTGATGGTCGCGCGCGACTTCCCGCCGTTCGAGAAGACCCACGCGCGCATCTCCCTCGGCACGATGGAGGAGATGACCAAGGCGGTGCAGGTGTTCGGCGAGGTGCTCGCCAAGAAATCGACCGCAGCTGCGTAATTCAGAATTCAGAATTCTGAATTTCCGAATTCGTGAAGCGCCGGCCAGTGATGGGCCGGCGCTTCGTTTATGGGGAGCAGACATGGTGAAGACATTGAAACGCGCGGCGCCTGTCGTGGCCGGACTGGCGCTCGCGGCGCTCTGGATGAGCGCGCGGCCTTCCGGACAGGCGACCGGGATGCCGAGCACGAAGAACGGCGACTGGACGCATTACACCGCGGACGTGCGCGGCACGAAGTACATGCCGCTCGATCAGATCAACGCCGCCAACTTCAACAAGCTCGAGGTCGCGTGGCGGTTCAAGACCGACAACCTCGGCACGCGCCCCGAGTTCAAGCTCGAAGGCACGCCGCTGGCGATCAAAGGCGTGCTCTACACCACCGCCGGCACGCGCCGCTCCGTCGTCGCGCTCGACGGGCGGACGGGCGAGCTGATCTGGTCGCACAGTTACCGCGAGGGCAACCGCGCGGCGATCGCGCCGCGGCAGCTCTCGGGCCGCGGCGTGTCCTACTGGACCGACGGCAAGGGCGACGAGCGGATCCTCTACGTGACGACCGGGTTCCGGCTGATCGCGCTCAACGCGAAGAACGGCGCGATGATTCCGTCGTTCGGCGAGGGCGGCGTCGTCGATTTGAAGAAGGGCGCCGTGTTCGGGAAGGGTCAGCAGATCGATCTGGAAGTCGGCGAGATTGGCCTGCACTCGACGCCGACCGTCGTGAAGGATGTCGTGATCGTCGGGTCATCGTTCAAGGAAGGGATGACGGTCAAGACCCACAACAACACGAAGGGTCTCGTCCGCGCGTTCGACGTGAAGAGCGGCAAGCTTCTCTGGACGTTCAACACGATTCCACGCCCCGGCGAGTTCGGCAACGACACGTGGGAGAACGAATCGTGGGCCACGAACGGCAACACCGGTGTCTGGACGGGCATCACCGTCGACGAGGAAGCCGGTCTCGTGTACCTGCCGGTCGAGTCGCCCACCTCCGATTTCTACGGCGGCCATCGTCCGGGCAACAACCTGTTCGGCGAGAGCCTCGTGTGCGTCGATCTGAAAACCGGGCAGCGCAAGTGGCACTTCCAGATCGCGCATCACCCGATCTGGGACTACGATCTTTCCTCACCGGCCATCGTGCTCGATGCCAACGTGAACGGCAAACTGATCAAGGCCGTGGCGCTGCCGAGCAAGGAAGCGTTCCTCTACGTGTTCGACCGCATCACGGGGCAGCCGATCTGGCCGATCGAAGAGCGTCCGGTGCCGCAATCCGACGTGCCCGGCGAGAAGACGTCGCCGACGCAGCCGTTCCCGACCAAACCGCCGGCGTACGCGCGGCAATCGGTCGGCGTCGACGACCTGATTAACTTCACACCGGACCTCAACGCGGAAGCGCGGCGCATCGTGTCGCGGTACAGGCTCGGTCCGATGTTCCTGCCCGGCGTGGTGAGCAAGGTCGAAGGACCGCTCGCGGCGCTGACCATCGCGACCACTGCTGGCGGCACGAACTGGCCGGGCGCAGGAGCGGATCCCGAGAACCACATCGTCTACGCGCAGGCGAGCAATCACTCGGTAGCACCGATCGGCTTGGTCGAGCCGCCGGCCGGCTTTTCGGACATCCGCTACGTCGCCGGCACCGCGGGACAGCCGTTCGTCGAGCGTGAGGGCCCAGGCTTCGGCAGCGCGGCGGACGCCCCGCAGCGCGGCGGCCGAGGCGGCGCGTCGGAAGCGGGTCGTGGCGGACCGCCGGCGGCGGCGCCTGCGCCCTCGGGTGCGGCGCCCAATGCGCCTCCGACGCCGCCTCAGGGCGGTGGCGGCGGCGGTCTCGTGGTGCAGGGACTGCCGCTGCTCAAACCGCCGTACGGCCTGCTGAACGCGATCGATCTCGACAAGGGCGAGCTCAAATGGCAGGTGCCGCACGGCGACACGCCGGACGCGGTGCGCAATCATCCGGCGCTCAAAGGGATGAATATCCCGAAGACCGGACTGCCCGGCAGCGTCGGCCTCTTCGTGACCAAGACGCTCGTCGTTCTCGGCGATCCGTCGGTGACGACCACGCCGGATCATCCGCGCGGGGCAATGCTGCGCGCGTACGACAAGCAGAACGGCAAGGAGGTCGGCGCCGTGTGGATGCCGGCGCCGCAGAGCGGATCGCCGATGACCTACATGGCCAACGGCAAGCAGTACATCATCGTGGCGGTGAGCGGCGGCAACTACTCGGGCGAGTACATCGCGTTCAACCTGCCGGCGTCCGAGGCCAGGCCGTCGACGCAAGCCGCAGCGCGGTAGGGATTCGGGATTCGGGATTCGGGTTTCACGCTGAGGGCCCGCTTGCGCGGGCCCTTTTTTTTCGCCAAACCACTCGACACCGATCGTTCAGCTTCTGCGATCTCCGCGCTTTCTGCGGTTGCTCGTCCGCGAGCCAATGTGATCGCGCATCGACTGGCGCGCGACGAGCCATGTTACGACGACCGCACCAACGGCGAGCCCGACGATCAGCAACCCACCCGGGCTGGTGAAGAGACCGAGCCACCACACCGGACTCCGCCGCTCGAGCGCCTCGCCCGGCGGCGCCTGCGTAAGTTCCACACCTGGCGCGCCCGTCTGGCCGAGCGCCGCGCGCGCCTCGGCCAGCACGGCGAGCTCCGGATCGGCGCCGCTGAAATTCACGAGCAGCTGCCGGTAGTGCTCCCGCGCGCCCGCCGCATCGCCGCTCGCCGCGGCCGCGCGCGCAAGCCCGAGGACTGACAGCGATCGATTGGCGTTGCGCCGGAGCGCCTGTTGAAAGAAGTCGACTGCTTCCGCCGGCCGGTCGAGCTCGATCAGCACTTCGCCGAGCAGTTCCGGCGCCGGCTTGATCGGTTCCGGCAGGCCCAGCGGCGGCGGCAGCTGCGCCTCGCTCTGCGCGGCCGCCTGGAGGATGCCGACGGCTTCGTTGCCGCGCCTGGCGGCGAGCGCGACGAGCGCCGCGACCTCGCGTTCCATGAGCGCCACGGCCGGGCGCAAATCTCCTTCCCGCGGATCGCGCGCGCGATCGGCAAGCGCCTGCCGCGCCCGCTCGGCGAGCGTCGCGTTCCCTGCGCGCGCGGCGCTCATCCCGATGGCGAACAGCTCGTTGGCGTTGCCGAAATTGCTCTCGGCCGCCATCAGTTGCCAGCTGGAGGTCTCGATCACATAGCGCGCACGCATCGAGGACAGATCGCTGAGGAGCGCCAGTTGCCCGCTCGCTTTCACGACCGGCGCCAGCTCGTCGGTCGCGGCCTGCGCCTCCCGATACCGTCCGAGCTGCAGGAGTTCGTACTCGAGCCACGACAGCGCGTGGTAGCTGCGCAAGGTCGCGTCCAGGTGCCTGCGTGTTACCCATGCCTCGGACGCCGCGAAGGCCGCCCGATCCGACAGGGCGGCGTCGTGCCACAGCCCCAGCTGGAAGAAGATATGGGACGGCATGTGGAGCGCATGGCTCGACACGGGCGCGATCTTCGCGAGCGTGCGCGCGGCGGCGAGCGCGAGGTGCGCGTGCGCGGGGTCGTCGTCGTTGTGCAGCAGGTAGTGAAGCGCGCCCGGATGCTGGGGGTGCGTCTTCAGCACACGATCGAGGATCGCCGCCACCTGAGTCTGAATTTCGCTCCCCGCCAGCATCTGGCTGTGGCCTTCGTGCGTGTCTACGAAGCCAATCAGGCTGCGCGACATCGTTCCGAGCAGCGCGAGCGCGTAAAACGACGCGACGTCGGGGTCATCGGGCTGCTGCGCATGGATCCGCCCCATTGCATCCGCGTAATTGCGGTGACGCGTCGCGGCGTCGCCGTCAGCGAAGAGCACGTCGACGGCGGCGATGAGCGCCTGGTCCTTCGGATTGCCGGCCTTCGCGCGCCGCGCCGCCGGCGTCGAGCCCAGGCGGGCCAGGGTCTGCCGCGCCGCCTGGACGTTCTCGTTCCGCCACAGCGTCTGGTTGTAGGTCATCGCTTCGCCCCAGTACGCCATCGCGAACCCGGGATCGAGCTGGCGGGCCTGCCGGAATGCCTCGTTCGCCTCCTCGTACTCGAACAGATGGAGCGCGGTGACCCCGCGTATAAAGAAAGCGCGCGCATCGACGCTCTGGGCAGCGGGGTGAGCGTCCATTGCGGCCAGCAGACACGCCACCGCGCAAACCAGACAAAACCGTCGTCTTGGCATCAGGATATTCAGCTGTTCGCTTCTTTCCGTTGCGCGCCGATCCGGACTCTCCTAGAATAAGCCCGCCTCATTAAATGGATCAGACTTCATCCGGTTCGCCGGGCTTCATCATCTGGTCGTGACTGGCCGTGTCTTGACTCGTCGATGCCGCGAGTCTATCGGAGGGATGATCATGCCTGCAGGTTTCGTCCGAGTCGTCTTGTGCTCGCTCCTCGTGCTGACCGGGACAGCATCGGCAGGGGCCCAACAGTTCACCGGAGGTGTACGCGGTCTGGTCCGGGACGCGAACGGCGTCGTCCCAGGGGTGACGGTGACGCTGACCAACGAGGCGACGAACATCTCGCGCGAAGTGGTCACCAACGAAGTGGGCCAGTACAATTTCCCCGCGGTTCCACCCGGCACGTACACGCTGAAGTCGCAAATCACCGGATACAAGACCTTCGAGTCGAAGGGGCTCACGGTCGGCACGCAGCAGTTCGTCACGCTGGACGTCACGCTCGCGGTCGGAGGGATTGAGGAGTCGATCACGGTGACCGGCCAGTCGCCGCTGATCGACACGTCCACCGCGTCGACGGGCGGCGTCCTCGATCGTCAGGCTCTGGAGTCGCTGCCATCGCCGGGACGCAACGCGTTTCTGATCGGGATCACGATCCCGACCTTCACGCCAGTCGGCGACCCGCAGTTCAACCGGCAGCAGGACCAGTCCAACGCCTCGATCGTCTCGCTCGGCGGCGGCGGCATCCGCGCCAACAACTACATACTCGACGGTGTGCCGATCACCGAGCTTCGCGGGCGGGCCGTGCTCAACCCGACGATCGAAGCGGTTGAGGAGGTGAAAGTTCAGGTGCACACCTACGACTCGGAGATGGGGCGCACCGGCGGCGGTGTGTTCAACGTCACCGCCAAGTCCGGCACGAACAATTACCATGGATCGGGGTTCTATCAGACGCGACCGGTCTGGGGCCAATCGCTGAACTACTTCGACGCCCAGACGCCCGGGAAGACCAAGGAAAATACCGGCCTGTCTGACGCGTACTACCGGCTCTACGGCGGCGGCATCGGCGGACCGATCGTCAAGAACCGGACGTTCTTCTGGGGGGCCACTGAAGGGTATCGCTCGGGCACGACGCGAAATCTGTCGGAAATCTGGCCGACTCTGAACCAACGCAATGGCGACTTCTCACGTTCGACCGTCGCCGGGCGGCCAGTGGTGCTCTACAACCCGTGGTGCCGCGGTGGCGCCAATGCGAGGTGTCCGGCCACCGGAACAGGCTCGATCGCGACGGGCGGGTTGTTCACCAACGCGATCATTCCTCTGACGCATCCGGCGGTCAGTCAGGTCGGCCTCAACATCCTCAAGCTGTGGCCGACCGAAACAATCAATGGCCCGATGGCCGCAAACGAAAACTTCGAACCAAACGCTATCGGGACGGGATTCCTCGTCGACGCCGCGCAGATGTACACCTTCAAGATGGAACACAAGTTCAGCGATAAGTCCTCGTTGAGCGGCTTGTATATCTACAACAAGACCGACGAACCCGGTACGACGCTCATGAAGGACGACAAGCTCTTCATGGCCGATCAGGATCAATGGTTCGGTCCGCTGCGCCGGCGACCGCACGTGCTGGTCTTCAACAGCACGAATATCATCAACGACACGACGGTGCTGACGCTACGTTACGGCTGGACGACCTGGCAGGACTCGTGCGACAAGCAGGCGTTTTCTCCGGGGCTGCAGTCGCTCGGCTTCAGCCCGACCTACGTGAACGCGCTCCCCAGTAATGAAATTTTTCCGTCACTGACATTCGACCAGGGAGTCGAAGGCGTTGGCGGATGGGGCCCGGGTCCGATTCGATGGAAAGGCCCGTACGCGATCAACGGGGCGCTGACCAAGCTGGTCGGCAGCCACAGCTTCAAGGTGGGCGCCGACCTCCGGCGCCTAGGCGTCGCGCTCGCGACCGAAACAGCGCTGGGCGGCAGCTTTGCGTTCAGCCCGCTGTTCACCAGCCAGAACGGTGTGGGCGGCCATGAGGTGGCAAGCCTGCTGCTCGGTCTGCCCTCGCCAGGCGCGGGGAACCCCGCGGGCTCCGCGCCGGCGACGACAGGCGATGGCGAGTGGTACACGCGCTACTGGGGCGCGTACTTCCAGGACGACTGGCGCTTGAGCTCTCGTCTGACGATCAATTACGGCCTGCGGCTCGAACACGAGGACGGCTTGCGCGAGGTCAACAACCGGCAAACGGTGGCCTTCGACGAGAACGCCGTCAACCCGATCGACGCGCTGGTGCCGAAGGCCGGCACGCTGCTGGCCGGCAAGACGTTGAGAGGGGGCCTCGTGTATGCGGGCGTCAACGGGGCCAACGATTATCAGGGCAACCCCAAGACGATCAAGCCGGCGCCGCGCGCAGGCCTCACCTTTGCGGTCGACACGAACACCGTGATTCGTGCCGGATATGGGTTGTTCTGGGCACCGTGGAACTACGACACCGTCCAGCACGGCCAGGTCGGCTTCTCTCGAACCACGTCGCTCAACCAATCGTCCGAGGACCGGGAAGTACCGCTGACGGTGCTCGACAACCCGTTCCCGTCAGGATTGCTGCAGCCGATTGGCAGCTCGCTCGGCTTGCTCACCGGCGTCGGCGGCACCGTCAGGTACGTCGATCAGACGAAGGGCTCGCCCAGGGTGCATCAGTATTCAGTCGACGTTCAACGCGAGTTGCCCGGCCACATGGCGGTGACGATCGGGTACGTGGGCGCGACGGGCCGCGACATCGGATTCGGCGGGACCTCCGCCGATACGGCGATCAACATCAATCAGATCGATCCCGCCCTCGCGCGGCAACTATTCCCGGCGCCGGGTGGCGGATGGGATCCGGCAAGGCTGCGGGAGTCGATTCCCAATCCGTTCTTTGGCATTGCGGCGGCAGGTGAATTCGGCTCGCGACCGACCATCCAGCGCGGGCAACTGCTGCGCCCCTTCCCCGAGTTCGGCGACATCTTGAAGCAGGAAACGACAGCGGGCGCTCGTCGCCAGTATCACGCTGCGACCCTGATCCTCGATAGGAGGACCGGAACAGGCTTGTGGGGTGGGCGTCTCAGCTACACGTTCAGCAACACGAAGGACAATCAGTTCGGCCAGGCCAACAATGGTTATGCGTGGCGCACAGCAACGCCGCAGAACAATTACGACCTGGACGCCGAGTACGCCACGAGCATCTACGACTCGCCGCACCGGATCATCCTCGCGCCGATCGTCAACCTCCCCTCTCCCAAGGATAGAAGAAGTGCTGCCTACGCGCTGGCGGGAGGCTGGAACCTTTCGGCGATCGTCGAACTGGTGAGCGGTGCTCCGTTGAACGCGGTCCTCAGCAGCGGCACGTCGGATGCTGACCTGGGGTTGTTTGGCGGGCGGCAGCGACCGAACCTCATCGGCGACCCGAACACTACCGGATCTGACGCCGATCGCGCCGCGTCGTCAGGTCAGGCGAACGCCAGATGGTTCAACTCGAGCGCGTATGCCAACCCCGGCCTGGGGCTCTACGGCAACGCGCCGAGAACGAATCCAGATGCGCGCTTCCAGTTCCGGAAGAACGTCGACCTGGTGGTCGCGAAAGCCACGTCGTTTGCCGGGGGGCAGAGCGGAGAGATCCGCTTCGAGATCCTCAACCTTACCAACACGGTGAAGTTCGGCAACCTTCCCACGAACAACGCGATCAACTCGACATCCTTCGGCCGCGTCGACATCCAGGCGGGCTTCTCGCAGATCTGGCAACTGAGCTTCCGCTATCGGTTCTGAACCTCCGCCGTTCTGTGACAATCGGTGACGAGCGGCCTTCGGGCCGCTCGTCTTTTTCTTGAGGTGGCGAGCCGCAGCTTTGATTTGGCAACGCGTCGGTGAACCGATAGAATCTGAAAGGCCGTTCGTTTCGTAGAAGAGGATTCATGAAGCTCAACATCGCAGCTGCGACACTCATTCCGTTCGCGACTATTCTCGTACTGCATTCCAGCGTGCATGCGCAGCCGCCCACGAAATCCATCTGGGACGGCGTCTACAGCGAGGAACAAGGCACGCGCGGCAAAGCCCTTTACGCGCAGGAATGCGCGTCGTGCCACGGCAGCGAGCTGACCGGCGGCGAGATGGCGCCTCCCCTGGCGGGCGGCGAATTCATGGCCGGCTGGGACGGCCTCACGATCGGCGACCTGTTCGAGCGCGTCCGCATTTCGATGCCGCAGAACGCGCCTGGCTCGCTGAGCGGCCAGCAGATCGCGGACGTCCTCTCGTTCGTGTTCAGCTCCAACAAGTTCCCGGCCGGGACCTCCGAGCTGCCAAAAGAAGCCGGCATCCTGAAGCAGATCAAGTTCGAAGTGAAGAAGCCGTAGCCCGGCCCCCAACATTTCGGAACGATGGAGCGGCGTCTCTCGCCGCTCCATTTTTGTCGGCCCGCCGGATTCTCGACAAATTCCGTTGCAACGGTCCCGCGCCGCCCCTAGAATCCCGCCAAGCCACCCACAATCCGGTCCACGCGGCTTCTTCGGAGGCGGACATGAGAATGCGAGCTGCGCTCGTGCTGTCGGCGTTCCTCATCGTAGCGAACGCGGATGCTCTGCTGGGTCAGGGGTTTCAGGGCGGTCTCCGCGGCGCGATCAAGGACGCGGGCGGCGTCATCCCCGGTGTCGAGGTCACGCTCACCAATGAGCAGACCAACATCAAGCGGTCGACGGCGACCAACGAGCGCGGCGAGTACGTGTTCGCGAGCGTGGACCCAGGCAATTACGCGGTGAAAGCGATCCTCCAGGGGTACAAGACCGTCGATCGCGGCGAGATCCGGATCGCCACGCAGTCGTTCCTCGTGCTCGACCTGACGATGGAGGTCGGCGCAATCACGGAGAACGTCACCGTCACCGGTGCAGCGCCGCTGATTGAAACGGCGAATGCGTCAACCGGCACCGTGCTCGACAGCTCGGCGCTCCAGACGCTGCCAGCGCCGGGCCGCGCGGCCTTCCTGATCGGTACGACCGTGCCGACCGTCATTCCTTCGGGCGACGGACAGTTCAACCGGCAGCAGGATCAGAGCAACGCGTCGCTGCTGTCGCTCGGCGGCGGCACGCGCCGCGGCAACAACTACACGCTCGACGGCGTGCCCATCACCGACATCACCAACCGCGCGGTCGCCAATCCAACGATCGAAGCGCTCGACGACGTCAAGGTGCAGGTGCACACCTACGACGCCGAGATGGGGCGGACCGGCGGCGGCGTGTTCAACACGACGCTCAAGTCGGGGACGAACAACTTCCACGGCACAGCCTTTTTCCAGACGCGGCCGGTATGGGGCGCGGCGAACAACTACTTCAACCAGAAGGCGCTCGCCAATTGCTCGTCGGGTGATACGTCCTGCGTGTCAAAGAACGCGAAGCCCGACACGGCTTGGTATGTGCCGGGCGCCGGCTTCGGCGGGCCGATCGTGAGGGACAAGACGTTCTTCTGGTTCAGCACCGAGGACTACCACAACATTTCGACGCGCAACGGCTCATTGATTCTTCCGACTGCGGCCGAGCGCAGCGGCGACTTCTCCAGGGTGACCAACAGCAGCGGAGCGCCGGTCGTGATTTACGATCCGTTGACGCACCTGCCCTTTCCCGGGAACGTCATCCCGCCGGGCCGGATCAATCCGATCGCTCAGAAAATGCTGTCGTACGTCCCGCTGCCGCAGGTGAACGTCGACAACGGAACCACGAATTTCACGTCGCAAGCACAGATCGACGACTACTTCCAGCAGGAATACACCGCCAAGGTCGAGCACAAGTTCACGGACAAGGTGTCGTTGACCGGCTTCTATCTCTACAACCGCACCAACGAGCCGTGCTCGAACTACTTCGAGCCCGGGTTGGACGGTCCGAACCGCTTCGCCGATCCGAACGACTACCTGCTGAAACGGCGGCCGCAGATCGTCGCGCTCAACAACACCTGGGTGCTGAGCGACAGCTCGGTGCTCGCGCTGCGATTCGGGTGGACGCGGTTTGTCGACAACTCGACGCAGACGATCGACTTCGATCCGGCGACGTTGGGCTTCTCGCCGGTGTTCATGAACCTGATCACCGGTCCGAACGGGACCGGCGTGCCGAAGTTCCCGCTGGCGTCGTTTACCGGCGGTTACAGCAGCCTTGGCGCCATCAACCCATCGTCGCGGACCTACAAGTCGTGGGGCACGAACGGAGCGTACTCGAAGTTCTTCGGCACCCACACGGTCAAGGTCGGCGCCGATTATCGGAAGATCGGCGTCGATCTGCTGAACCCGGCGTGCGCCAGCGGCTGCTTCAACTTCGGCAGGGAATTCACCTCGTCGAACGGCTTGAACAACACCAGCTCGACTGACGGAAATGCGATCGCCTCGTTCCTGCTCGGGTTTCCAAGCGGCGACTTACAGGGCGCCTCGCCCGCGTTGACCTCGAGCACCATGACCCTGACGACGCCGCTCGACATCTACACGAACTACTTCGGCGGCTACGTCCAGGACGACTGGCGCATCAGCTCGAATTTCACGCTGAACTACGGGCTGCGCGTCGAGCACGAAGACGGCATGCGCGAAGTGAACAACAACTTCACGGTCGGCTTCGATCGCACGGCGACCAGCGCGTTGTCGGCGATCACCATTCCCGCGAGCGTGGATCCGACCGGCGGCACGGCTGCCCACCCGGTCGTCGGCGGCCTGAGGTACGCCGGCGTCAACGGCAACAACACGTATCAGGGCAATCCGCCCAAGGCGAAATGGTCGCCAAGGGTGGGGGCGGTCTATTCAATCGACACCAAGACGGTGCTGCGCGCCGGGTACGGCTTGTACTGGTCGCCGTGGAACTATCCGGTGCCGAGCGCCACGTCGAACAACGGCAACTACGGGCAGATTGGGTACACCAACAACACGTCGGTTCCGCAGCCGCAGGGCATCCCGACCGTCTCGCTGACCAACCCGTTTCCGAACGGGCTGGTATCGCCGACGGGGAACTCGCTCGGTCTGCTGAGCGGCGCTGGAACGAGCATCGCCTTCGTCGATCAAACCCGGACGGCGCCGCGCGTTCAACAGTACTCGGTCGACCTGCAGCGCGAGCTCCCGGCGAACATGGCGGTCACGGTGAGCTACATCGGCGCGCGCGGCGATCACCTGCCGCTCGGCGGTACGCAGGACACACCGGTGAACATCAACCAGCTCGATCCAAAGTACCTGGCGCTCGGCGCGACCGCCCTGAGCCAGTCGGTTCCCAACCCGTTCTTCGGCAATTCCCTCGCGGGTCCGTTTGCAAATTCGGCGACGATCTCGCGAGGCCAGTCGCTGCGCCCCTTCCCTCAGTTCGGCAACATCAACATGTTGCAGGTGAGTGAAGGAATCAACCGCTACAACGCCGGCGTCGTCGAGCTGAGCAAGCGTGTGACGCACGGCTGGGGCGGCCGCTTCAGCTACACCTATAGCGTGCTGAAGGACAACCAGGTCGGCGAGACCAACTTCTACTCGAACAGAGGCGTTGGCACGCCGGTGAACAACTACAACTACATGGCGAGCATGCCGGCGTGCGCGGGCGGTCAGCAGTTCACGACCGCCTGCTTCGATCCCCTGGCCGAATACACATACGGCATCCTCGACGTGCCGCATCGCGTCATCATCGCGCCGATCGTTCAACTGCCGTCGCCGGCGAACAAGAGCGGCATCGCGAATCTGCTGGCGGGCGGCTGGACCGCGGCGGCGGTGTTCAACTTCCAGAGTGGCTTCCCGATTGGCATCTCCCAGAGCAACTCGAACACCAATCTCTTGGGCAATGGGCTGCGGCCGAACCTGACGGGGGTTGACATGCTGACATCGGGCAGCCTTGCCGATCGGCTCGGGTCGGCCGACCATTCCACGGCGCCGTGGCTCAATCCCCTGGCGTTCAGCGCGGCACCGGCGGGCACCTTCGGCAACGCGCCGCGAGTGGAGACAGACGTCCGCACGCCGCGGATTATCAACACGGATCTCTCTGTGTCCAAGAACATCGGGCTCGGCGGCAGCAAGCAGGCCCAGGTGAAGATCGAGGTCGTCAACCTGTTCAACCGACCGCAGTTCAACGGCCTGACGTCGACCGTACAGGGCAATTCGTCATTCGGACTGATCAACTCGCAGGGTGGGTTCATGCGCATGACGCAGATCATGTTCCGCTTCTCGTTCTAGGAGAAACGAGCACGCTCATGCTCTCAGGCGATCCTTGAGGCTCGGAAGTGGTTGAATAAGCCGCAGCGACACGGCTCAGGCAGCTCAGGTAGCGCCGATGTCCGCAATCGCCGTCAGCCGATTCAGAAAAATGGAGCGCCCGGTTTCGCGCGCTCCATTTCTTTGTCTCCCCGTCCAAATCGCCTCAAACGGCTGTCCAATTCTGTTGCACCGGCTTGAAGACTGACCCTAGAATCGCCCGCAACCCCCGTGCGCGGATGTACGGGTGCGTCCCTACAAAACCGGAGGAGCACATGAGATTCGGGGCTTCGCTCATGCTTGGAGCGTTGCTGGTAGTCGCCACTGCAAATGCGGGGTTCGGCCAGGGATTCCAGGGGGGCCTTCGCGGGTCCGTCAAGGACGCCGGCGGCGTGATCCCTGGCGTCGAGGTCGCGCTGACCAACGAGCAGACGAACATCAAGCGGTCGACGGTGACCAACGAACGTGGTGAATACGTGTTCGCCAACGTGGATCCTGGCAACTACGGCGTGAAAGCGACCCTGCAGGGTTACAAGACGGTTGATCGCGCCGGGATCCGCATCGGCACGCAGCAGTTCCTGACGCTCGACCTCACAATGGAAATCGGCGCGATCACGGAGAACGTCACCGTCACCGGTTCGGCGCCGCTCATTGAAACGGCGAACGCCTCACAGGGCACGGTGATCGATTCCGCCGCTCTCCAGACGCTGCCGGCGCCGGGCCGCAACGCGTTCATGATCGGCACGACCGTGCCAACCGTGATCCCGACGGGCGACACGCAGTTCAACCGGCAGCAGGACCAGACCAACGCGTCGCTCTTGTCGCTCGGCGGCGGCACGCGGCGCGGCAACAATTACACGCTCGACGGCGTGCCGATCACCGATCTCCGCAACCGGGCGAGCGCGAATCCAACGATCGAAGCGCTCGAGGACGTGAAGGTGCAGGTGCACACCTACGACGCCGAGATGGGCCGCACGGGCGGCGGCGTGTTCAACACGACGCTCAGGTCGGGAACCAACGCGTTCCACGGCACGGGCTTCTACCAGACCCGCCCGATCGCGCTCGAGAAGAACAACTTCTTCAGCGAGAAGGCGGGCGTCGCGAAGCCGGTCAACCCGTACTATCTTGGTGGCGGCGCGTTCGGCGGTCCGGTCGTGAAGAACCGCACGTTCTTCTGGTTCGCCGCGGAAATGTATCACGACGTCCAGACCCGCAACGCCAGCGAGATCATGCCGACGGCGGCGGAGCGCGCGGGCAATTTTTCCGCGCTCACCACGCCGACCGGAGCGCCGGTCATCATCTACGATCCGGTGTCGCGCCTGCCGTTCCCGGGGAACAACATCAACCAGGTCTACAACGCGGCGACCGGTACCTGGTCTGCCGCGAACCGCATCAACCCCGTGGCAGCGGCGATGCTCAAATACCTGCCGCAGCCCGACATCGATCGCGACAACGGGACGACGAACTACAATCGCACGTCTTTGATCAACAACAACTTCGAGCGGGAATTCACCGTCAAGGGCGAGCACAAGTTCAGCGACAAGGTGTCGCTCACCGGTTTCTTCCTGTACAACGCGACGGACGAGCCTTGCGCCAACTACTTCGGGACCGCCGATCAGACCGATCCCAACCGGTTTGCCGATCCGCTCGACTACCTGCTGATACGGCGGCCGAAAGTGCTCGCGCTCAACAACACCTGGGTGTTGAACGACAGCTCGGTGATGGCGCTGCGCTTCGGGATGACGCGGTTCCCGGACAACAATACGCTGAGCATCAACTTCGATCCGTCGACGCTCGGCTTCTCGCAAACGTTCCTGAATCAGATCACCGTGCAGAAGTTCCCGCAGGTGCGCGTTCGCAACGGGTACGACAACGAGGGGCGCACGCTGGGCGCGATCGAGCCGACCCAGATCAACTGGAAGTCGCTGAGCGCCAACGGCGCCTACTCCAAGTTCGTGGGCACGCACACGTTCAAGGCGGGCGCAGATTTCCGGAAGGTCGGCGTCGACACCTTCATCCCGGGCAACCCCGCGGGCTCCTTCGACTTCGACCGCGACACGACATCCTCCGACGGCCTCACAACGAGCGGCCCGGCCAACGGCAACGCGTTCGCGTCGTTCCTGCTGGGCTTCCCATCTGGTAATCCGAGCCGGCAGAGCCAGATCTCGCTGTCGACGCCGTTGAACATTTTCACGTACTACTACGGCGGCTACCTGCAGGACGACTGGCGCGTCAGCTCGAAGCTCACCGTGAACTACGGCCTTCGCATCGAGCACGAAGACGGCATGCACGAGGTGAACAACAACTTCTCGGTCGGCTTCGATCAGAACGCGACCAACGCGCTGTCGTCCGTGACGATTCCGGCCAGCGTGGATCCTACCGGCGGCACCCCGGCTCGGACCGTGAAGGGCGGACTGATGTACGCCGGCGTCGACGGCAACGGGACAACCCAGGGCAATCCGCCGAAGGTGAAGTGGTCGCCGCGCGTCGGCGCCGTCTATTCGCTCGATAACAAGACCGTCATCCGCGGCGGCTACGGGCTGTACTGGGCGCCGTGGAACTATCCGACGCCCAGCACCTCGAACTCCAACTACGGTCAGGTGGGGTACTCGCAGAACACGATATTGCAGAACACAGCCCCGCTGCCCACGATCAGCCTCACCAACCCGTTCCCCAACGGGCTCGTACAGCCGTTCGGGAACAGCCTTGGTACGCTGACCGGAGTAGGGACGAACATCGCCTACATTGACCAGAACGGCTCGGCGCCGCGGGTGCAGCAGTATTCGATCGACCTTCAGCGCGAGCTGCCGGGCAACCAGGCGATCACGGTCAGCTACATCGGCGCTCGCGGCGATAAGCTGGGCCTCGGCGGGACCAGCGACACCGGCGTCAACATCAACCAGCTCGACCCGAAGTACCTGGCGCTCGGGACCGCGCTGACTCAGACAGTCGCGAACCCGTTCTTCGGCAACGCCAACGCCGGCCCGTTCGGTACCTCGGCGACCATCTCGCGCGCCCAGTTGCTGCGGCCGTTCCCGCAGTTCGGCAACGTCCTCGCGAATCACGTGACCGAAGGCAAGAACCTGTACAACGCCGCCGTGATCGAGTGGAGCAAGCGGGCCACAGCCGGCTGGGGCGGTCGGGTCAGCTACACCTACAGCGTGCTGAAGGACAACCAGCTGGGGGAGAGCAACTTCTACTCTGGTCCCAACGCCAACGTCAACCCGATCAACAGCTACAACTACATGCCCAGCATGCCGGCGTGCACGACGACGAACTACGCCGCGTGCTACAACCCGGACGCGGAATACGGCTACGGTCTCCTCGATGTGCCGCACCGCCTGATCCTCGCGCCGATCGTCGAGCTGCCGTTCGGTCGCGGCAAGCGGTGGGGGGCGAGCAGCAGCGCAGCGGAATGGCTGGCCGGCGGATGGGTGCTGTCCGCGGCGATCAATGTCCAGAGCGGCTTCCCAATCATGGTCACGCAGACAGACAACATCGGCTTGCTGGGCGGCGTGCAGCGCCCGAATCTCGTGCCGGGCGCTGACCTGTCGACGCCGGGCAGCTTCGAAGATCGTCTGTCCTCGGCCGATCACTCATCGGCCACGTGGTGGAACACGGCAGCCTTCACGCCGGCGGCGGCGTTCACCTACGGCAACGCGCCGCGCACGATTACGGATCTGCGCACGCCCGTTCAGGCCAACGTGGACGGCGTGTTCATCAAGAACCTGCGGTTCGGGACCAAGAGCGGGCAGATCAAGATCGAGATGCTGAACCTGCTCAACCGCGTCAACGTGCGCGCGAACCGGAGCTCGATCAACGCCTCGAACTTCGGACAGATTGGCGTTCAGGCCGGGTTCATGCGCATCACGCAGATCATGTTCCGTTTCTCGTTCTAGCGGCGAGTGTCTAACCGCGGAGATCGCCGAGCACGCAGAGAACAAAATTCTCCGCGATCTCTGCGGTCTCTGCGGTTTGTCTTTCTCGTTGGCGCCGCCGGGCTGATGCTGGCGGCGCCGGTCGCGAGCCAGCCCTCCCTCGGTCGCATTTCCTTTCCGACATCTGGCGCTCCCAAGGCGCAACCGGCGTTCGTGCGCGCGGTCCTCCTGCTTCACAGCTTTGAGTACGACGACGCGATCGAGACGTTCCGGCAGGCGCAGCAAATCGATCCCGGCTTCGCCATGGCGTACTGGGGCGAGGCGCTCTCGTACAATCAGCCGCTCTGGTACAACGAGAGCGTCGACAAGGCGCGCGCCGTGCTCTCGCGCCTCGGGCCCACGCGCGCCGCGCGCCAGGGCAAGGCGCCGACCGCGCGCGAGAAGGGCTATCTCGACGCGGTGGAACGCCTCTTCGGCGAGGGCGACAAGGCGTCGCGCGACGGCGCGTACGCCGGCCGAATGAGCGAGCTCCACGCCCAGTTCCCCGACGACGACGAAGCGGCCGCGTTCTACGCACTGGCGCTGCTGGCGACGATTCCGGCGGGCGAGCGCAACACGACCGTGTCGCTGAAGGCTGGCGGCATCGCGTCGGCGATCCTGAAGAAGAACCCCGAGCATCCCGGCGCCGCGCACTACGCTCTCCACGCGTTCGACGACGGCGAGCACGCGGCGATGGGGCTTCAGGCGGCGCGAACCTACGCGCGGATCGCGCCGGCGTCGAGCCACGCGCGCCACATGCCCTCGCACGTGTTCCTGCCGCTCGGGATGTGGGACGAAGCTGCGGCGTCGGACGAGGCTTCGTTCGCCGCGTCGGTCGATCGCGTGAAGCGGCTCGGCCTGTCGATGGCGCAGGCCGATTTTCACAGTCTCGGCTGGCTCCAGTACGAATATCTGCAGCAGGGCCGGTTCGCCAAGGCGCGCGACACGCTGCAGACCGTGGAGCGCGCGATCGCGTCGTCCGGCACGGGCACCGGCGCCGCTAAAGCGGCGCCCCACGACCCGTCCCGATCTGCGCTTCCCGCCCCACCAGCCTTACCGGCCCCCTCCGCCCATCACCCCGCCGAGAGCGAAATCGGCCGCGGCTATGGGCCGCTGTCGCTCAAGAACGAGCTGGCGTCATTGAAGGCGAGGTTCGTGGTCGAAAGCGGCGCCTGGGCCGTGATGAAAGGACAGGGGAGCTTCGACAACATCGACGAGCTCTTTGCGCTCGGGATGGCCAGCGTCAGGCTCGGCGACGCCGGGCGCGCGGACGCAGCCATCGAGCAGCTCGCGACGGCGTCGAGGACGGTTTCCGATCGGGACGCACGCGAGGTGGCGGCGATCATGGGAGCCGAACTGGAGGGCTTGCTGCGCTTCTCGCATGGCGACCGCGCGGGTGCGCTGTCGTCGCTCGCCCGCGCTGCCGCGCTCGAAGCCCGGCGCGCGAAGCCGGTCGCGCGTCCATACCCGATCAAGCCGGCCGCGGAGCTTTACGCCGAGACGCTGCTCAGCGCCGGCGACGCGCCCGCCGCGTCCGCCCAGTTTCGGGCGTCGCTCGCGCGCACCCCGCGTCGCGCCGCGTCGTTGCTCGGCCTGGCGCGGGCGGCGAAAGCGGCCGGCCTGCGCGATGAATCCATGAAGGCGGCGAAGGACTTCCTCGCCGCGTGGCACCTGGCAGACTCGAACCGGCCGGAACTGGACGAAGCGCGAGCGCTGGCGCGTTAAGGTCGGGAGGTCGGGTGGGTCGAGTAGGTCAGGTAGGTCAGGTAGGGCAGCAGAGAAGACCTTCGCGCCTTCCCTACCCGGCCCACTTGGCCCACCTGCCTTACCTGCCTACGCTGGTGACCAGCGAGCGAAGCGAGCGCTATTGCGTGCTCGTCCTTGTCGGCCAGACGGTTCCCTGGTTTGGCTTCGTGACCGGGCCGAGGCCTTTATACACAAACTTCTGCAACCGCTGACCGCGGTAGGTTTCGGTCGTGTACACATTGCCCTTCGAATCGGTCGCGATGCTGTGGACGGCGTAGAACTGACCGGGCTGACGCCCGCCGTCGCCGAAGCTCGTGAGCTCGGTGAGCGACTGGCGATCGAACACATGGATCTTCTCGTTCGCGCCGTCCGCCAGGTAGAAATACTTCTGCTGCGGATCTTTCGAGAACGCGATGTCCCAGACCGATCCGTCGCCGCGGGTGTTCTTCGCGACCTGGGCTTCCTTCACGAACTTGCCGTCTTTCGTGAACACCTGGATGCGGTCGTTCGGACGATCGCAGACATATACGAACCCGTCCTTCGACGGCTCGGCGCAGTGCACCGGGTTGCGGAACTGCTTCGCGAGCGGCGCGTTCGGATCGTAGTTGCCCAGCGAAGTGTCGTCCGGCTTGCTGCCGTAGGCGCCCCAGTAGCGCTTGATCTTGCCGGTGTCCATGTCGATCACGGCGACGCGGTGATTCCCGTAGCCGTCGGCGACGTACGCCTCGTTGGCGCCTTCGTCGAGCGAGACCTTCGCGACCTTGTTGAACGCCCACATGTCGTTGCTGCCGGCGCTTGCGTACGCGAAGCCGAACTGCTTGACGAACGTGCCGTCGCGCCTGAACTTCAGCACGTGCCCGTCGTTGCCGCCGTTGCCGCCGATGAACAGGTTGCCCTTGCTGTCGGGCGTGATGCCGTGGTTCGACTCGGGCCACTCGTAGCCCTGGCCCGGACCGCCCCACGCTTTGACCATGTTGCCTTCCGGATCGAACTCGAGCACCGGCGGGGCCGGCAGGCAGCAGTCGGCCGCCGGCGGATTCGCGGCAGCGTAAATCTCCTTCGGCTCGAGCGAGCCGGCGCCGCGGTGAATGATGTAGACGTGATCCTGGGGGTCGACGCCGACGCCGATGACGTTTCCGAAGACCCAGTGGTTCGGCACCGGCTTGGGCCACATCGGGTCGACTTCGAACCTCGGCGCCTGGACGGCTCCCTTGGACTGGGCGGCCGCCGTCTGCTCGAGCCTGTATTGCAGCGCGCCGAGACCGGCGAGCACCGCAAGCAGACTCACACCGACAACAACATTACGCGTTCCCTTCATACTCCTCCTCAATTCGAGCTGGTTCGCGTCGGCCAGACGACGCCCTGGTTGTCCTTCGTCACCGGTCCGAGGCCTCGGTACATGAACCTCTGCACGCGCTTGCCTTCGTAGGTTTCGGTGATGTAGATGTTGCCCTTCGAATCGGTGGCGATGCTGTGCGCGCCGAAGAACTGGCCGGGCTGCCGGCCGCCGTCGCCAAAGCTGGTGAGCAGCTGCAGCGGCTGGCGCTCAATCACATAGACCTTCTGGTTCCGGCCGTCGGCCAGGTACAGATACTTCTGCTGCGGATCCTTCGAGAACGCGATGTCCCACACCGAGCCGTCGGCCAGCGACCGCTTCGCGATGAACTGCTCCTTCACGAACTTGCCCTCGGGCGTGAAGACCTGGATGCGATCGTTCACGCGGTCGCAGACGTAGACGAGGCGATCGACCGACATCTCGGCGCAGTGCACCGGGTTGCGGAACTGCTGCGCCGGCGGCGCGTCGGGATTGTAGCGGCCGAGGTTCGTGTCGTCGGGCTTGTTGCCGTACGCGCCCCAGATGCGCTTGAACTGACCGCTGTCGGCGTCGATCACGGCGACGCGATGGTTCCGGTAGCCATCGGAGATGTACGCTTCGTTCGCGCCTTTGTCGACGAAGATCTTCGCGACCTGGCCGAACGCCCACGTGTCGTTGCTGCCGGCGCTGCCCCATTCCATCCCGAACTGCTTGATGAACTTTCCGTCCTGCGTGAACTTCAGCACCTGCCCATCGTCGGCGCCGTTGCCGCCGATCCAGACGTTGCCCTTGTAGTCGATCGTGATGCCGTGGTTGGACTGCGGCCACTCGAAGCCCGCGCCCGGGCCGCCCCAGTGGCGGAGCAGGTTGCCGGCCTGATCGAACTCGAGCACGGGCGGCGCACCCTTGCAGCATTCGCCGGTCGGCGGATCGAGCTCCGCGCCCCGCTCGTTGTTGTTCAGCGTGGCGGAGCTGCGATGGATGATCCAGACGTGATCCTGCGCGTCGACGGATACGCCGATGGTCGAGCCCAACAGCCAGTGATTGGGCAGCGGCTTCGGCCACATCGGATCGACTTCAAAACGCGGGGCCTGCACCCCGTTCTTCGCCTGCGCGGCGGCCGTCTGCTGGAGCCGGAACTGGCCGACCGCCAGCGCGGCAAGGAGAATCACGAACGCGGTCCCGATCATGACGTGACGCTTCGGCTTCATAACCCTCCTGTAAAGGGCGCCAGTATACTACCGGGCGTGGGAAAAAGACGTCATGGCTTATGGCTAAGGGCGAATGGCATATCGCCAATGGACCGGCCATCTTCCATAGCCATCAGCCATCAGCCGTTAGCCATGGCTATCGTCGCCCCCCTGGCGGCGCTTTTTGTGCTGTTGTGGAGCGCCGCGCCCGCGGCGCATGACATCCCGAATGACGTCACGGTCCAGGCGTTCGTCCGGCCGGACGGGCCGCGGCTCCGGGTGCTGGTCCGGGTGCCGCTCGTCGCCATGCGCGACATGGACTATCCGAAACCCACCGGCGCGACCCGTCCGGATCTGCTGGATCTCGCGCGCGCGGACGCGACGCTGCGCGACGCCGCCACGCTGTGGGTCGGCGATTTTCTGGACGTTTACGAGAACGACGTCAAGCTCGCCGCGCCGGCGGTCACGTCGATTCGGGCGGCACTGCCGTCCGACCGGTCGTTCACCTCCTACGAGGAGGCGCTCGCCCACGTCACCGGACCGCCGCTGCCAGCCGCGACCGAATTCTCCTGGAGCCAGGGGCTCCTCGACGTGCTCTTCGATTACCCCATTTCCTCCGAGCAGTCGCGTTTCTCGATCGAGCCACGGCTGGCGCGGCTCGGCATCCGTACGCTGACCGTGCTGCGATTCCTGCCGCCCGGCGGCGCCGTCCGCGCGTTCGAGTTCTATGGTGACCCCGGGCTGGTCCGGCTGGATCCGCGCTGGCATCAGGCGGCGCTGCAGTTCGTGAAGCTCGGGTTCTTCCACATCCTCGACGGTACCGATCATCTGCTGTTTCTCGGGTGCCTCGTCATCCCGTTCCGGCGGTTCCGTTCGCTCGTGGCCGTGGTGACAGCGTTCACCGTTGCGCATTCGATCACCCTGATCGCGTCGGCGTACAACCTCGCGCCCGATGCGCTGTGGTTCCCGCCCCTGATCGAGACGCTCATCGCGACGTCGATCGTTTACATGGCGCTCGAGAACATCGTCTTCACCAGCAAAGGAACGCGGGGCCCGCAAAGCGCATCTGGAGGAGCGTCCGTTGCGGGCTTCGCGGGCTTCGCGTTGAAACGTCGTTGGCTCGTCACGTTCGGGTTCGGGCTGGTGCACGGGTTCGGGTTTTCGTTCGCGCTGCGGCAGACGCTGCAGTTCGCCGGCTCGCACCTGCTGACCTCGTTGCTGTCGTTCAACATCGGCGTCGAGCTCGGCCAGCTGCTCGTGCTCGTGCTCCTCGTGCCCGCACTCGACCTCTTGTTCCGCTTCGTCGTCGCCGAGCGGATGGGCACGATCATCCTCTCGGCGATTGTCGCGCACACGGCGTGGCACTGGCTGACCGAGCGCGCCGCGGTGCTGCGTCAGTTCCGGTTCGAGTGGCCGGTGTTCGACGCCGCCTTTCTCGCGAGCGCGCTGCGCTGGATGATGCTGGTAGTCGTGGCGGCGGGGCTCTACTGGCTCGTCTTCGGCGTGCTGCGGTTCGGCAGGCGCGCGCCCGACGTCGAGGACGCCGCGTAGCGGCCCGGTGTCGTGCCGAACGTCTTCCTGAACACCGCGATGAACGCGCTGACGCTCGAGTAGCCGACCTCGAGCGCAACGCTCGTCACCGGCTCGCCTTCGGCCAGCCGCCGGACGGCGTGCAGCAGCCGCAGCCGGCGCCGCCACTCCGCCATCGTCATGCGGGTCTCGCGGGCGAAGAGCCGTTCGATCGTCCGCCGGCTGGCGCCGGCGCGCCGCGCCAGCGTGGCGACGGACGCTGCCTCGTCGGGCGCGGCCTGGAGCAGCGACACGACGCAAAGAGCCCGGGCGTCGCGGGGCAGCGGCAACTGCAAGGGCACCTCGGAGACCGCCGCCATCTGATCGAGGAGGACGTCGATCACGCGCGAGTGCGCCGGGGTTCGACGATCGAGCGCGCCCAGGCGGCTGGTGTGCAGAATCAGCTCCCGCAGCAGGTCAGAGATGTTCAGGGTGCGGCATTCGCGCGGCAGTGTGTTCGCGAGGCCGGGCGCGAAGTACAGCGTGCGGATCGACACCGGCGCGAACATGTGTTCCGCATGGGGCACGCCCGCCGGCACCCAGACGGCCCGGTGCGGCGGGACGATCCAGCTCGCCTCGCGCGTGTCCACGCGCACGACGCCCGCCGTCGCATAGGTGAGCTGATCCCAGTCGTGCGAGTGCGTCCCCAGCGTGTGATTGTGCGTGAGCGTGAGCGGGTGGGTGCGGACCCACACGCTGCCGTCCGGGCGTCTGCGGGGGGCATGTCGCATACGCGCTATAAATTGGCACTATAGCGCAAGACTGCCAGCGGCGCCCGACGCTACACTGCGAGCGCACACCAGGTGTCAGACGCCCTGTGCTTTTTACACGGTGTCTGACACCTGTACAGGAGGGCGCGTGCCACACATTGCTCACTTCGCCATCAACGCCGACGATGTCCCCCGGGCGCGACGCTTTTACGAGCGCGTGTTCGGGTGGACCTTCAGCGCCTGGGGGCCGCCGGGTTTTTACCAGATTCAGACGGGCACAGAAGCGCCTGCGGGCGTCATGGGCGCCCTGCAGAAGCGCCGCCACCTCGTCGCGGGCCAGCCGACGATCGGCTACGAATGCACGATCGCCGTCGGTTCGATCGAGGCGACCGCGAAAGCCGTGATCGCCGCCGGCGGCAAGACGGTCATCCCGAAATCGATCATCGTCGGCGTCGGCGCGCTGATGTTCTTCGAGGATCCGGAGGGCAACGTGTTCGGCGCCATGGAGTTCGACCGCCATGCTGAGTAACTGTCCGCTCGCCGCGTTCGTGGGGACACACGTACGTCTAACCGCGGAGACCGCCGAGCACGCAGAGAATATTTTTCTCGGCGATCTTTGCGTCCTCTGCGGTTAAACGTGGACACACGTCGAACCGCGGAGATCGCCGAGCACGCAGAGAATATGTTTCTCGGCGATCTCTGCGTCCTCTGCGGTTAAACGTGGACAGGATGCAGTTGAAGTGCGATTGGGAGTGAGGAGATCCTCTGCGGTCTCTGCGTTCTCTGCGGTTAAACGTGGGCATGATGCAGTTGAAGTCTACGGCATCTCAATCTTCGAAACCGTGATCGCGTTGCCCTTCAGCTCGCCGGTCAACTTCACCCTGTGGCCGGCGTGCGTGGCGAGCTCCTTGTTGTCCTGATTCGCGATCTGCACGACCTTACCGTCCGCGACGAGGACGTATTTCGATCCACCGCGGACACAGGCCTGCGTGCACTCGCGATCGGGCATCTTTCCCTGACCCTCGGCGGCCTCTTCGTGCTTGGCGCCGCAGGCGCTGTCGCTGATGTTTCCGGTCCAGGTCTGCTCCGCGGCGGACGCGACCGTATTCGCAAGGAGGATTCCGGCGGCGGCGAGCGCAAGGAAAAAGAGTTTCATAAGAGGGCCATCATAGCATTGACATCCGGCGGACGCAGCGCGCGTAGCGCCCTGGCTGTCCTTGCGGGTCCCGCTGTGATCGTCGTTCGGGCTACGCTTCGGACTCGGTCAGGGACAAGATCGGCATGCGGCCGGTCAGCACGCTGAGCGATCGGCGCGATGTCTCCGCGAGGATGATGACGGCGCAGACCAGCATGATGGCCGTGGAGAGCGAGTTGACATACCCCTGCAGATGCACGGAGGCATCGGGTCCCACGGCCATTGGCCAGTAGTTGTCTTTGATGTTCAGCACGCCGGCGGTCAGCGTCGTGATCGTGACGAAGCAGAGAGGCAGGAACACAATCCACACGTATCTCTGCCGCCCGATGTTGATCACGAGCGTCGTCGCCACGGCCAGCGCCACGACTGCGAGCAGCTGATTCGCGACGCCGAACAACGGCCACACGCTGCTGACGTTGCCGGTCCAGATGAAGTACGCCCACGAGAGCACGATGACAATCGTGGAGCCAAGCGTGCCCGGCAGCCAGTCGGTGCGCGCGAGCGGTTTCCACAGACGCCCGCCGAACTCCTGCAGCAGGAAGCGGCCGATGCGCGTCCCCGAATCGATCGTCGTGAGGATGAACACCGCCTCGAACATGATGGCGAAGTGGTACCAGTACGCCATCAGTTTGCCCATGCCAGGCAGCCCGCTGAAGATCTGCGCCATCCCGACCGCCAGAGACACGGCGCCGCCGGGACGCCCCGTAACGATCTCCCCGACCTCGCGCTGCAGCTCGGGCAGGTTGACGACCGCCAAGCCGAGCGTTCTGAACACCTCGGGCGTCGTGTTGATGGCGTAATAGTCGCTCGGGTTGAGCGCCGTGGCGGTGATGATCGCGACGATGCCGACGACTCCCTCGACGAGCATCGCGCCGTAGCCAATCGGCCGTATGTCGCTCTCCTTGTCGATCATCTTCGAGGTGGTGCCGGTCGACACCAGCCCGTGAAAGCCCGAGATCGCGCCGCAGGCAATCGTGATGAAAACGAAGGGGAAGACCGCGCCCGGAATGACAGGGCCTCCGCCAGAGATGAAGGACGAGAACGCCGGCGCCTTCAACTCCGGGTTCAGAACCATCACGCCCACGACGAGGAAGGCGATGGTACCGATTTTCATGAACGTGCTGAGATACGCGCGCGGTGTCAGCAGCATCCAGACAGGCAGCGTCGCGGCGGCGATCGTATAGAGCGCCATCGCGAACGTCACCTGGTGATGCGACAGGACGAACCAATGGCCGATGGCGGACTCGGCGACGTTCCTTCCGTAGACGACGGCGAGAAACATCACCGTCACGCCGACGATCGTCGCTTCCTTGGTGGCGCCTGGACGCCACCGGAACATGTAGAAGCCCATCACGAGCGCCAGCGGAATCGTGATGAAGATGGTGAAGGTGGCCCATGCGCTGTCGGCCAGCGCGTTCACCACCGCGAGACCCAGGCCGGCCATCGCGATGACCAGGATGAACAGGATCGCGATGCCCGCGGTGACGCCGGCAATGGGACTGACCTCGGTGCGCGCGATGTCCGCGAGGGAGCGTCCGTTCCGGCGCACCGACGCCCAGAGCCAGAAGGAGTCGTGGACCGCACCCGCCAGACAGACACCGCCCACGAGCCAGATCAGACCCGGCGCGTAGCCGAACTGCGCGGCGAGGACCGGACCGACGAGCGGCCCCGCGCCGGCAATGGCGGCGAAATGGTGGCCGAAGAGGACCCATCTGGTCGTCGGAAAATAGTTGGCGCCATCATTCCTCGCATGCGCCGGGGTCACCCGCGTGTCGTCCAGGACCCAAAGCTTCGCGGCAATGAATGCGCTGTAGTAGCGGTACGCGATCACGAGAATGCAAAGGGCCGGAACGATGATGTACAGGGCGCGCATATCCGGGGATTCTAGCAGCACACACGCGTCGTAAATAAGTGATAAGTTTTTCGCGCGGAGGCCGCACTATACTCGAAGCGTGACCCCCGTCCGCCGGCTGCTGCTGTACGTGGTCCGTTATCGCCGCAAATTTGCGCTTGGACTCGCCTGCGTCCTCATCACGCGTGCCGTGGCGCTGGCCGGGCCGATGGTGCTCGGCTACGCCATCGACGAACTGACGCGCAGCGTCGCCGCCGCCGATCTCCAACCCGGCGTCACCCGCGCCACGCTGGCCGGCTACGGCGCGCTCCTGCTCGGCATCGGTGTCGTCGGCGGTCTGTTCCAGTTTCTCCAGCGCCGGATTCTCATCGGCGCATCGCGCGATATCGAGTACGACATGCGGAACGACTTCTTCGCGCATCTGGAGAAGCTGCCGCTGGCGTACTTCCAGAAACACCGCACGGGCGACCTGATGTCGCGCGCCACCAACGACCTCAATGCCGTGCGCATGATGATCGGTCCATCGATCATGTACGCGGCGAACACGCTGTTGACCTTCGTCGTGGCGCTCTTCCTGATGGTGTCCATCGACCCGCGTCTGGCGCTCTGGGCGTTGATTCCGCTGCCGTTCGTCTCGATCTCGGTCAAGTTCTTCGGCAGCGCCATCCACGAGCGCTTCGAGCAGATCCAGGCGCAGCTGTCCGAAGTGAGCGCCGTTGCGCAGGAGGCGCTGGCCGGCGTCCGCGTGGTCCGCGCGTATCGGCAGGAAGACGCGGAGCTCGATCGGTTCCGAGCGGCGAACCGGGAGTATCTGCGTCGCAACCGGCGATTGATCGTGGTGCAGGGGTTCTTCTTCCCGAGCATGGGCTTCTTCCTCGGCCTCGGCGCGCTGGTCGTCATCTGGCTCGGGAGCCGGGAGGTGATCGGCGGGCGGATTACTGTCGGTCAGTTCGTCGCGTTCAACTCGTATCTGACGATGTTGAGCTGGCCGATGATCGCGTTCGGCTGGGTGACCAACATGCTGCAGCGCGGCATGGCGTCGTGGAAACGGATGCTCGAGGTGCTCGAGGTTGAGCCGGCGATTTCGGACGCGGTCCGCCTGAAGGCGGACACCACGTACGTAGCGGACACGGCGTACGTGGCGTCCGGCTTTAGGCGGACCTCCGACGTCCGCGGCGCGATCGAGTTTCGCGACCTGACGTTCGCTTACGGCGACGCTCTGGTGCTCGATCGTGTGTCGGCGAAAATCGACGCCGGGCAGACCGCTGCGCTGGTCGGCGTCACCGGATCCGGCAAGTCGACGCTGATCTCGCTCCTCGCGCGCCTGCACGATCCGCCGGCTGGCACCGTGTTCCTCGACGGCGTCGACGTGCGCGAGATCCCGCTGGCCGTGTTGCGAGGTGCCATCGGCGTCGTGCCGCAGGAGCCCTTTCTGTTCTCCGACACGCTGGCGGATAACGTAGCGTTCGGGTTGGATGCAGACGACCGGAGCGCGAGCCTCTCGGGCGACCGATCTGACCGCGCGAACGCTCGGCTGAAAGCCTCGCGCTCCAGCGACGAAGAGGGCGATGGCGCCCACTCTCGTCGCGCGAAGGCTTCAGCCGAGCGAACCGAACGGGTCCACGCCGCAGCCGCCGTCGCACGGCTCGATAAGGATGTCGCCGACTTCCCAAAAGGCTACGAGACGATGGTGGGGGAGCGGGGCATCACGCTCTCGGGCGGCCAGAAGCAGCGCACGGCGATGGCGCGCGCGATCGCCATCGACCCGCGCATCCTGATCCTGGACGATGCGCTCTCGGCCGTCGATACCTACACCGAGGAAGAGATCCTGTCACGGCTGCGCGGCGTCATGCGCGAGCGGACGTCGATCATCGTCTCGCACAGAATTTCCACGGTCCGCGACGCCGACGTGATCTTCGTCCTCGATCAGGGCCGCATCGCCGAGCGCGGCACGCACGACGCGCTGATCCGGCAGAACGGACTCTATGCCGAACTCCACAGGAAGCAGTTGCTGGAAGAAGAGCTCGCGGCATCGTGAATCGCCGATCGCCGATCGCGCGATCGCGCGATCGGCGATTCATTCGTCTCGCAACGCCACCAGCGGATCCACCCGCGTCGCGCGGAGCGCCGGAATCGCACACGCCGCCAGTGAAATAGCGGTGAGCGTGACCGTCGCAACGGCGTAAGTGGCCGGATCGATGGCGCCGACCCCGAACAGCAGGGACTGCATCAGCGTGGTCAGCGCCACGGCGCCCAGCAGCCCGACGGCCGCCCCCACGGCCACCGGACGCATCCCCTGCGTGACGACCATCTGAAAGAGCGCCTTCGGCTTCGCCCCGAGGGCCAGGCGGATGCCCAGCTCGCGCGAGCGTTGCGACACGAAATACGCGAGCACGCCGTAGATGCCGAGCGCCGCCAGAAACAGCGCGACGCCGGCGAACACAGAGAGCAGCGCCGTCCGGAAGCGATGATCGCCCATCGATTCGTCGACGACCGCCTTCATTGTCGTCACCGAGGTGAGCGCCAGGTCGCGGTCGACCGCCTGCACCTCCCGGCGCGCGGCGGCGACGACGCTGGCTTCGTCGAGGTTCGAACGGAGGGCAAACGTCAGAGGATTCTGCATCTGCTGCCTGACGCTCGAATACACCTGCGGCTGAACGACCTTGTCGAGCCCGTCCTGCTTCTCGTCCGCGACCACGCCGACGATCGTGATCCAGGGCGCGCGATCCTGCGGCCGCCCGAACGTGATGCGCTTGCCGATCGGATCGGCGCCGCGGAAGTATTTCTGCGCCAGCGCCTGATTGACGACGGTCACCGCCGGCTGGTCGATGCCGTCGCGGTCATCGACGTTGCGGCCGGCGATCAGAGGAATGCCCATCGCCTTGAAGTAGTCCGGCGTCACCGATTTGTGCCGCAGCTCGCGTTCGTAATCGTTCTCCGCGCGTCCCTCGACGGTGGAGTCGCCGGTCCAGGTAAACCCGCGCAGCGCGAGCGTGCTGGCCGCCCCGGCCGCCTGCACGCCCGGCACCTCCCGCAGGCGGCGGTCGATCTCCAGCCACGCGCGCAGACGCTCGACGTTGCCAGGATATCGGGCGGTCGGCAGGGTCAGCTTGAACGTGACGACGTGCTCCTGATCGAACCCGGGATCGACCGCCTGCAGACGCATCAGGCTGCGCACGAGCAGCACGGCGCCGACCACGAGGACCACCGAGAGCGCCACTTCGGCGGCGACGAGCGCGCCGCGAAGGAAGCGCGCGTCGCGCGAGACGGCGTCACTCCGCTCGTTCAACCCTTCTGGTCTCGACGACCTGAGCGCCGGGATCACGCCGAACACGACCGGCGCGATCAGGGACAACGCCACGTCGAAGAGGACCACCGATCGATCGAGGCGCACCTCGGCGAACAGCGGGATCGTGGAGGCCGCGAGCCGGACGAGCGCCGCCCGCGCGAGCACGGCAAGGCCGAAGCCGAGCACGCCGCCGCTCACCGAGATGACGAGCGACTCGGTCAGAAGCTGCCGCGCCAGCCGCCGCCGCCCGGCCCCGAGCGCGCGGCGGATCGTCAGCTCGCGCGTGCGGACCGACGCGCGGCCGAGCTGAAGGTTCGCCAGGTTGGCGCAGACGATCAAAAAGAGGACGCCGACCGCGCCGCTCAACATCAGCAGCGCCGGGCGCGGCTCGAAGGCCAGGCTGCCATGCAGGGTTTCGAGCCGCACGCCCATCTGGGTGTTCGTATCGGGGTACTGTCGCTCGAGACCGCGGGCGATCGTGTCCATCTCGGCCTGCGCCTGTTGGATGGACACGCCGGGGCGCAGACGCCCGACGACGCCCAGCCAGTGCGGGCGCCGCGACCTGGTGAAGATGGACGGCTGATACGCCACCGGCAGCCAGATCTGCACGTCGCGGCCCGGAAAGAAGAAATCGCGCGGCATGACGCCCACCACGTCGTAAGTACGGCCGCTGAGCGCGACCGTCCGTCCCACGATGCCGGGATCGCCGGCGAAGACGCTCTGCCAGATTCCATTGCTGAGGATGGCGACCCGGGCCTTGCCCTCGAACGTTTCCTCGTCGGTGAACGTCCGTCCTAGGAGCGGGGCGGTCCCCAGCGTTCGAAAGAGGTTGCCGGTGACGCCGAGCGATTTCAGCCCCTGGGGCTCGCCTTGTCCCGTGAGAAACACGTCGTTGGCGCCGCTGCCGTTGCTGTTGAACTGCTCGTAGGCGGCGACATCGGTGAAGACGTTGTTCTGCGATTGCCAGTCGGCGTAGTTCGCCGGCGATGCGATGTTCCGCGTCCAGTTCTTCAGCGGGTTCGTCTCGAAGATGCGAACCAGCCGATCGGGTTCGGCGTATGGCAGCGGCCGAAGGAGGACGGCGCCCGCAACGCTGAAGACCGCCGTGCCCGCGCCGATGCCGATCGCGAGCGTGGCGATGGCCACGGCAGAGTACGCGGGGTGCTTCCGCAGCGCCCGCAGCCCGTAGCGGATGTCCTGCATCGTCGTCTCGATGAAGGGCAGGCTCCGGTCGGTCCGCTGCTGTTCTTTGATCTGCACAGGGCCTCCAAATCGGATGGACGCGGCGCGGCGGGCTTCGTCGAGCGGCATCCCGCGCCGGACGTTCTCCTCGGTCAGCATGGCGAGATGGGCCTCGACCTCGCAATCGAAGTCGTCGTCCAGCCGGCGCGCGAGCAGCAGGCCGCGGATGCGCGAGATGGCGATGGCCAGCCAGGCGGGCATGATCTCAGCGCTCCGCGAGCCGCAGCAGCCGCACGATGACGCCGGAAATGCGCTCCCAGTTCTGCGCTTCGGCCGCCAGCTGCTTCCGCCCGGCTCTGGTGATGGCGTAGAACTTGGCTTTCCGGTTGTTGTCCGAGGTGCCCCAGCTGGCCGAAATCCAGCGGCGCTGCTGGAGCCGCAGGAGCGACGCGTAGATCGTGCCCTGATTGAGCTGCAGCACGTCCTCGCTGATCTGCTCGATGCGGCGCGCGATGCCGTAGCCGTGCAGCGGCCCCATCGCGTCGAGCGTCTGCAGCACCATCAGGTCGAGCGTCCCCTGCAGGATGTCGGACTTGGCTTCACCCATCGTTCGTCGCTCTCCGCGCAGCCGTCGGTTCCGTTCTGCCTCCTGTTTGACGGCCACAGGAGCACAAAGGTTGTCTCTGGAGGATCGCAACAGGACATCGAGTAATCGGGTAATCTGGTAATCGGTTACCCGATTCCCGTGTCCCACGACGACGAGATCCTCGGAAAGGCGTACGACGCGCGGCTGATGCGCCGGTTGCTGCAGTATCTGCGGCCCTACTGGCGCTCGGTCGCCCTCGCGCTCGTCACCATCGTCGTCGGCGGCGTGGCGTCGCTGGTCCAGCCGTATCTCATCAAGGTCGCCATCGACCGCTACATTGCGGTCCGGCAGCTCGCCGGCCTCAACGGCCTGGCCGCCCTGTACCTCGTGGTCCTGGTCGTGGCCTTCGCCGCCGAATTCATCCAGACCTGGACGATGCAGCTGACCGGGCAGCGGATCATGTTCGATCTGCGGATGGCGATCTACGGCCACCTGCAGAAGCTCGACCTGCGCTACTACGACCGCAACCCGGTGGGGCGGCTGATGACGCGCGTGACGTCGGACGTCGACGTGCTGAACGATCTGTTCACGTCGGGCGTCGTCACGGTCTTCGGCGACGTGTTCGCGCTGGTCGGCATCATGGCCATGATGGCGTGGATGAACTGGCGGCTCGCGCTCGTCGCGTTCTCGGTCCTGCCGCTCATCTTCCTCGTCACGCAGTGGTTCCGCAGGAACGTGCGCGATTCGTACCGCGTCGTGCGCGGCTGGATCGCCCGCATCAACGCGTTCCTGCAGGAGAACATCACCGGCATGTCGACGGTGCAGCTGTTCCGGCGGGAGGCGCTGAACTTCGCCCGCTTCGACGACATCGACAAGAAGCATCGAGACGCGAACGTCGATTCGATCTTCTACTATGCCGTCTTCTATCCGGCCATCGAAGCCGTCAGCACGCTCGCCGTGGCGCTCATCATCTGGTACGGCGGCGGCAGCGTGCTGCAAGGCACGCTGACGCTCGGCGCGCTCGTCGCGTTCATCCAGTACTCGCAGCGCTTCTTCCGGCCGATCAGCGACATGTCCGAGAAGTTCAACGTCCTGCAGTCGGCGATGGCCTCGTCCGAGCGCATTTTCAAGCTGCTCGACGAGCCGGTCGCGATCCAATCGCCCGCGCGGCCCGCGCGCCGGCCGGCGACCGCCGACGGCCACATCGTGTTCGACGACGTCTGGTTCGCATACAACGACGACGACAACGTGTTGAAGGGCGTCAGCTTCGACGTGCGCCCGGGCGAGCGCGTCGGGATCGTGGGCGCGACCGGATCGGGCAAGACGACGCTGATCAACCTGCTGCTGCGGTTCTATGACGTGAAACGTGGCCGGATCACGATCGACGGCGTGGACATCCGCCACCTGGATGTCGCCGATGTCCGAGGCCTGTTCAGCCTCGTCCTTCAGGACGTCCACCTGTTTTCAGGCACCGTGGCGGACAACATCCGGCTGGGCAACCCGGCGATCGACGACGAGCGCGTGCGGCGCGCGGCGCGCGCAGTTCACGCCGAGCCGTTCATCGAGCGGCTGCCCAACGCATACGCGAGCGCCGTTGCCGAGCGCGGGTCCACGCTGTCGGTGGGGCAGAAACAGCTGCTCTCGTTCGCGCGGGCGCTCGCCTTCGATCCGCGCGTGCTGATCCTCGACGAGGCGACGTCGAGCGTCGACACCGAAACCGAGCTGGTGATCCGTGACGCGCTCCGCGTGCTGATGGCCGATCGGACGACGATCGCGATCGCGCACCGCCTGTCGACGATCCAGGACATGGACAAGATCCTGGTGCTGCACAAAGGGAGGCTGCGCGAGTCGGGCACGCACCAGGAGCTGCTCGCGCACCGCGGGATCTACTTCAAGCTGTTCGAGCTGCAGTACAAGGCCGAGCGTCCCGTGGAGAAGCTGGCGGCGAAAGGCTGAAACCGTTTGCGCGACGCCGATGCGCAAAGGGGCTTCCGTCTTCGCTGAAGCTACGGCGGACCGCCCCAGCCGTGGCGGAGGCTTGTCAGCCGAGCGAACGACGCTCGCCTGAAGGACTTCGTGCTACGGGAACGGGCAAAACCGCACCAGGCTCAGCGGCCGTCGGGCTGCCGAATCGCCTGCGGCAGCGGGCGAGCGGGGAGCGGTTCAGGCTCCGTCCGCTTGAAGAACCGATCGAGGAAGGTCGGCGTCGTCGCGCGTGGGTTCCAGCCGAGACGCAGCACCGTCAGATGAATCGGCCTCCGGCCGAACAGCAGCGCTTCGTTGCAGCTCCACATGTACACATCGACTTGTCGGCCTTGAACCGCCGGCCCGGTATCCATGATTGTGTAGATGCCGTTGTAGCGCTGCGGCAGCGAATCGATCTCCACCACGGTGCCCACAGGCAGCAGCTCGGGATCAGCAGCCGCGATGCCGCTCTGCGCCGGGACGCCGGACGCCGTCACGATGCCCTTGCAGTAGGCCGTCGCGCTGAACGCGAGGCGGGAGCCGGGGAGGGGCAGCGTGGACGTTTCGTGCAGTGTCGAGAGCCGCGCTGCGTACTTCGAGTCGAGCGCCGTGACCTCGTACATCGAGACGAAGGCGCACGCCGCAACCGCCGTCACGATGGTTTTCCGCCAGAAGCGGCCTGAAATGATCATCGGTGATGAGGATGGATGATCTCATGAATCCGCCGGCCACTTGTCACGAACGCTAGAGCCAGCGGGTACGCGATGGCAGCCAATATGATCGCGCCCAGCAGTGAGCCCACGGTGTACGGCCACAGCAATGGTTTCAAAATCGTGATCAGCCGATGCCAGAATTCGTTGCCGAAAACTGTCAGTTCGAAGAGCGCCTTGAGCTGCGAGCGGAAGCCTGGGGGAATCCGCGTGCGCATGAGTGTCGCGCCGGCCATCGTCGCAAAGGCGTAGTACGGCGCGATCACCCACGGCAGATTCGCGTACACGCCGAGCAGCACCGCCACGCGATTCAGATTCAGCATGAACGCGAAGAGGATTCCGAGCAGCGTGTGAAAGCCGAGAAACGGCGAGAACCCGAAAAAGACGCCGAGCGCGAAGGCCGCGGCGGTACGTTGCGGTGTGTCGGCGATGTGGAGCAGCGCGTCGAGCCAGCGACGTACGAGCGCGCGCGTGAGGTGAATCATCGGAAGTGGGTGTAACCCTGCGGCACGGGCGACGCGCCCCCGTCGCGCTGCAGCAGGAGGGCGCGATCGGCGGTGCAGGCGCCGATTCGCGTGAGCGGCGCGCCACCGCGCGCGATCGCGGCCGCCAGGCGGCGGCCCGCGCGCGGGGGCACCGCGACCAGCAGCTCGTAGTCGTCACCGCCGGTCAGCGCCGAGGTCACCGCATCCTGTCCGCGCGCCTCGAAACACGCGCGCGCGCCCGGATCGATCGGCAGCGCGTTCGCGTCGACGATGAGGCCCACGCCGCTCGCTTCCGCCATCCGGCGCAGGCCGTCGGCGAGCCCATCGCTGAGATCCATGCAGGCCGACGCCGCCCGGTTGCGCCCGAGGTGCACGCCGAGGCGTACGCGCGGTTCCGGCCTGAGGTAACGGTCAACACACCTTGATTCAGACGTTCCGCGTCCCTGGTTCGTTTCCGTACCGGCCCTCCCGAGGGCTTGCGCGATTACCAGCCCTGCCGCTGCGGCGCCAATCGTCCCGCTGACGTACAGCTCGTCGCCGGGGCGCGCGCCGCCGCGCGTGAGCGCCTGGCGGCGTTTGCAGGTGCCGGCGACGGTGACGTCGATCATCAGCGGACCGGGCGATCGCGTCAGGTTCCCGCCCGCCACGTGCAGGTTGTAGCGCCCGGCAACCGTGCAGAAGCCCGACACGATCGCGTCGAAGTCGGCGAGGGGCAGCGCGGAGGGCAGCGCCATCGAGAGCAGGCAGAGCCGCGGCGCGGCGCCCATGGCGGCAAGATCGCTGAGGTTGACGGCGAGCGCGCGATGGCCGATCGCATCGGGCGGCACGAACGCGCGATCGAAATGGATCCCCTCGACGATCGCGTCGACCGTCAGCACTTCGACACGGTTCCGCTCGGGCTCCACCACGGCCGCGTCGTCGCCGATGCCGACGAGCAGCCAGCCGGGCGCCGGCGCAAGGCGCTGCTGAATACGAGCGACGAGCTCGCGTTCAGTGAGATCCGCAACGACGGTCATTTCGCGTAATCGACCGCCCGTGTCTCTCGAATAACGGTGACCTTGATCTGGCCGGGGTATTCGAGCTCGTTCTCGATGCGGCGCGCGATGTCCTTCGACAGCCAGACGGCTTCCTCGTCGGAAATCTTCTCGCTCTCGACCATGATCCGGATCTCGCGGCCGGCCTGCAACGCAAACGATTTCGACACGCCCTTGAAGGAGTCGGCGATGCCCTCGAGCTTCTCGAGCCGCTTCACGTAGGATTCGAGGATATCGCGGCGCGCGCCGGGCCGCGCGGCGGAGATGGCGTCGGCCGCCTGCACGATCATCGCCTCGAGCGACGGCCAGTCGATGTCCATATGGTGCGCCGCCATGGCCATGACGACTGCCTCGCTCTCGCCGTGCCTGCGCAGGAAGTCGATGCCAATCTGCAGATGCGTGCCTTCCATCTCGCGGTCGATCGCCTTGCCGATGTCGTGGACGAACGCGGCGCGGACGGCGACGTGCGCGTCCAGCCCGACTTCCTTCGCCATGATGCCGGCGAGGCGCGCGACCTCCGCGGAATGCGAGAGCACGTTCTGCCCGTAGCTCGTGCGGAACTTCAGACGGCCCATCAAGCGCAGGATCTCGGGGTGCAGATCGTGCAGCCCGAGCTCGAACGCCACCGCGGCGCCCTCCTTGCGCACCTGGTCGTCGGTTTCGTCCTTCACTTTCTGGACGACCTCCTCGATGCGCGCGGGATGGATGCGGCCGTCGGCAATCAGCCGCTCGATGGCTTTCTTCGCGATCTCGCGGCGGTAGGGATCGAAGCCGGACAGGATGATGGCGCCCGGCGTGTCGTCGACGATCAGATCGACGCCGGTGGCGAGCTCGAGCGCGCGGATGTTGCGGCCTTCACGGCCGATGATGCGCCCCTTCAGATCGTCGCTGGGCAAATCGACGACCGACACCGTCGTCTCGATCGCGTGCTCCGCCCCGCAGCGCTGAATGGCTTCGGTGATGTACTGCTTGGCGCGTTCCACGGCCGTCTCCCGCGCCTCGGCGTCGAGCCGTTTCAGCAGGTTCGCGGAGTCGTGGCGCGCCTCGCCTTCGATCTGGCGGATCAGCAGCTCCTTCGCTTCGTCCGCGGTGAGGCCTGCGACGCGTTCCAGCTCGTGCTTCTGCTGCGCGACGAGCTGCTCGTACTTCGCGGCGGCCGCCGCCGCGGCTTTCTCGCGGTCGCTCAGCGAGCGATCGCGGCTGTTCAGCTCTTTTTCGAGCCGCTCGATCGCGGCCTGACGCTCGGCGGCGACGGCCTCGCGGCGGGTGAGCGTCTGCTCGAGCGTCGCGGCCTGCTGGCGGTCACGCCGCGCCTGGCGCTCGGCCTCCATCAGGATCTCGTGGGCCTTCTCCTTGGCTTCGAGCAGCGCTTCTTTCTTGCGCGTCTCGGCGTCGCGCTCGGCGTCCCGGGCGACGCGCAGCGCCTGCTCCTCGGCGCGGCCGGTCGTCTCGGCGGCGATGCGCTTGCGGTTGGCCATCCAGACCGCGAAGGCCGCGGCGGCGACGACTGCGGTGATGACGGCCGGGAGGATTACGTTCGCGAACACTGGTAACACGCGTGACGTCCTTTCCCAGCTGGGCCGGCGCCGCGCGCGGGGAGGCCCCGCGAGTCAAAAGGGGCCGTACCCTTTTTTCGGTACGTCGCACTCGAAAAATGGGCACAGCCCCTGTGCGTGGTTGGGATGCGAGAGCGAAAACCCCCGCTTTGCCGTGTGGGGAGGTCGATGAACCTGCGTAAGCAGGTGGAACCGCTCTAAAAAGCCGCGCTTCAGGCTTCCTCGCTACAGAGGCATGCACACCACGCGGCGTCGCGACTCACTTGGGTAAAACGTTGGCTCAAACGAGCCTACCGCCATCACGCGCAAAGCAGGGAACTGAAACCCTCGCAACGATCCTATCGATTCTCGGTTCAGGGTTCAAGGTTCATCGTTCAAGGTGCGTTCGAACGAACCCTGCACCCTGCGCTCAGCACCCCGGGCTCAATCCGGGTCGGTCATCACGCCATGAGCACGCGATCGAGCAGCCGTTCGAGCTCGCCGGCGCGCTCGGCGATTTCGCCGGTGCGGGCGCGGTCGGCCGCGCGGCAGCGAAACAGCTCGTCCGCCACGTTGAGCGCGGCGAGGACCGCCAGCCGCAGGGCGTCCCCGGTCGGCGTCGAATCGGCTGCCGCCTGCATCTTCTCGTCCACGTAGCTCGCGAGCCGGGCCACGTACTCGTGATCCAGCGTGCTGCGGATCGGGTAGCGCTGCCCCTGAATCTCGACGGAGATGACGTACCCTTCGGACATGCACGCCTACAAGCTCAACGCCTCGAGCTGCTCCAGCATGTCGGTGACGCGCGTCCGGATGACGTCGCGCTCTTCCTTCAAAGTCGAGAGCTCGGACAGGAGCCCTTCGCTCGACGCCAGACGCGCCCGCATCGAGTCGAGATCGCGCGACAGTCGCTGATTCTCTTCGGCGGCGCGCGCCTGGTCCGATTTCATCCGCTCGATCATGGCCACGAGCAGCTTCACCTTTTCTTCCAACCGATCGATCGGTTCGAGCTCCACGCTCCTGGTCGCTGTCTTCGCCATCTCTAATCCTCGAATCATCGCTGGACCGCCTGATGCTCGCGAACAAGTGCCGCCAGAATTGCCTCGACGCTCTGCTGGACTTCGGCGTCGGTCAGGGTGCGGTCCGGCGCCTGGAACGTCAGCCGCACCGAATGGCTGACCCCGCCCTCGGGAACACCCTTGCCCTGATAACGATCGAACACGCTCGACGCGACGAGCGGCGCCGGCAGATTGCGCCCGGCGGCCAGAATGGTGCCACGAATGATCTCGGCAGGCAAGGCGTTCGAGACGACGACCGACAGATCGCGCACGACGAACGGATGCCTCGGCAGGGGCCGCGCCGCGTCGCTCGCCGCCACGCGGCCGCGCCACAGCCGATCGAGGTTCATCTCGGCGACGAAGATGCGATCCTGGCGCGGCGCGCCGCGCGCATCTGCCAGGGAGGGCAGCACCAGACCGGCCAGTCCGATCACCGCGCCACGTTCGGGACCATCGGCCGCGACGATCGATGCCGTCTGGCCCGCAACGAGAAACCCCACGCGCGCCGGTTCGAAGCGGACCGGCACGTCGAGCGCGGCGCACAGATGGTCGGTGACGCCTTTGACGTCGAAGAAGTCGACTTCGCGTGCGCCGCCGGACCAGTGCTCGGCCGCGGTGCCCCCGGTCCATGCGACCGCAACCCCGCGCGTCTCGCCGTCGGTCGAGAAGCGCGTGCCGATCTCGAAGAGCCGCACGTCGCGCCGGCCGTGACGCCGGTTGTGCGCCACCACGTCGACCAAGCCAGGCAGGAGCGAAGGCCGCAACGTGTCGAACTTGGCCGACAGCGGATTGGCGATTCTGACGACGCGATCGAACGCCAGGCCGGCTGAGGCCGCGAAGGCTTCTTCGTCCTGCGGGCGCTGCGCGCCTTGCGTTCCTTCCGGGCGTCCCGACAGAAACGCCTCCGCGGCTTTGGCTTCGATGAAGCCGAACGTCACCGCTTCGGAGAATCCTGCCGCAGTCAGCACGCGGCGCACGAGCTGATCGCGCGGAATCCGCGGGTCGGGCGCCGGTGCCGGCTGCGTGATGACCGGGAAGGTCGCCTCGAGCTTGTCGAAGCCGAAATGACGCCCGACCTCTTCGATGAGGTCGACTTCACGCAACAGATCGACGCGGTAGGTTGGCGCGATCGCATCCCAACCGTCGCCCGCCGGCGTCACCTCCAGCCCCAGCCCGCCCAGGATGCGCGTCACGTCGGCGTCCGGCACCGGGACGCCGAGCACGCGTGCCAGCCGTTCGCGGCGCAGATGCAGACGCTTCGGCTCCCGCGGCCGAGGATAACGGTCGACGATGGGCCCGGTCGGGCGCCCGGCGTTGATCTGTTCCATCAACGCGACCGCCCGCTGAAGAGCCACCACCTGCGCACCGATGTCGGCCCCGCGCTCGAACCGCGACGAGGCTTCGGTCTTGAGGCCAAGACGCTTGCTCGTGCGCCTGACCGAGACGGGCGCAAAGTAAGCGCTCTCGTAGACGACCGTCTTCGTGCCCGCCGACACCTCCGACGCCGCGCCGCCCATCACGCCGGCAATCGCCTGCGCCCGATCGCGGTCGGCGATGACGAGCATGTCGGGGTCCAGCGTCCGATCCACGCCGTCCAGCGTTCTGATCGTCTCGCCCTTCTTCGCCCGGCGCACGCGGATCTCCGCGCCGGCCAGCCGGGCCAGATCGAACGCGTGCATCGGCTGGCCGATCTCGAGGTTCACGTAATTCGTGATGTCGACGATGGTGCTGATGGGGCGGACGCCGGCCGCCTGCAGTCGCGCGGCGACCCAGGCCGGCGACGGGCCGATCGTCACGTCCGCGACCGAGGCCGCGTACCGCGGGCAGAGCTCTTCGTCCTCGATCGTGACCGCGACGCGATCGGACGTGCCGACCGGCAGCGCCGCGAGGCGCACACGCGCGCCGGCCTCCGTCGACGGCGGGGTGATCGGCAGATCGTACGCGGTGGCCACCTCGCGCGCGAGGCCGAGGACGCTCAGGCAGTCCGGCCGGTTCGCCGTGATCTCGAAGTCGATCACCGCGTCGCCGTCCCCGATCGATTCGATCGACGCGACCTCGAATCCGCGCAGCCCTATCTTCTCGGCGATCTCGTCCGCCGACGCGGACACGTCAACGAATTCGCGTAACCATGACAGAACGAGTCGCATTTGTGTTGGGCCGCCTGCTCACCACGAAAATCACGAAGGTTGCTCCTGCCTCAGTAAGGAAACTGCTCCAGAAACCTCAAGTCGTTCTCGTAGAACAACCGGATGTCTTCCACCTGATACCGCAGGATCGCGACGCGCTCGATGCCGATGCCCCACGCGAAGCCGGTATACCTCTCCGCGTCGTAGCCGACCGCCTCGAACACCGCCGGGTGGACCATGCCGCAGCCGCCGATCTCAATCCAGCCGGTCTTCTTGCACATCGCGCAACCGGCGCCGTCGCACTGCCAGCAGCTCAAATCGATTTCGGCGCTCGGCTCGGTGTACGGGAAGAAGCTCGGTCGGAACCGCACGCGCACCGTCGGCGAAAACATCTGCCGCGCGAAGGCGAGCAGCGTCCCTTTCAGATCGGCGAGCGAAATCCCCTCGCCGACGACGAGCGCCTCGATCTGGCCGAAGGCCGGCGAATGCGTCAGGTCGAGATCGTCGCGGCGATACACGCGGCCCGGCGCGACGATGCGGATCGGCGGCTGGTGCGTCTGCATGTGCCTGATCTGAATCGACGAAGTATGCGTGCGAAGCAGCGTGCGCACATCGTCGGGGCGCCCCGACTCGCCCGCGATCGGCGTTGCCAGGTACAGGGTGTCCTGCATGTCGCGCGCGGGGTGATCGGGCGGCATGTTCAGCGCGTCGAAGCAGTGCCAGTCGTCCTCGGCTTCCGGCCCCTCGACGACGGTGAACCCCATGCGCGTGAAAATTTCTTCGAGCTGGTCGCGGACGATCGTGAGCGGGTGGCGGTGGCCGAGGAGCGGCACCCGGCCGGGGAGCGTGACGTCGACCGCGCCGGCCGGCGCCGCGTCACGAACGGTTTCTTCGTACCGCGTCCAGCGGGCTTCGATCGCCTGCTTCAGCTCGTTGGCATAGCGGCCGATGCTTTTTTTCTGGTCGACCGGCGCGCCCGCGATCATCTGCATCCACGAGGCGACGATGCTGTTCTTGCGCCCGAGATAGCGGTCGCGGATTGCCTGCGCGTCGCGGACGGACGTTACCCGTCCCAGCTCGGCGTCAAAACGCTCGATCAAGGGAGCGACGGATTCTGCGCTGGGGAGGAGGTCGGACATCAGTAGGGGCTAGTGGCTGGGTGCCAGGCGCTAGCTGCGGGCATCCTTAGCATCTAGCCCCTAACTCCTGGTACCTGGCCCCGGTCTTTACGCGCGTGACGCAGCCTTTGCGGCCTTGACGCCCGTCTTGAACCCGCTCTTGGCCTGCTTGGCGATCGACGCAAACGCTGCGGGGCTGGAGATCGCCAACTCGGACAGGCTCTTGCGATCGAGCGTGATGCCGGCGTTCTTCATGCCGTTGATCAACTGGCCGTAGGTGAGCCCGTGCTCGCGGGCGGCCGCGTTGATACGGACGATCCACAACCGGCGGAAATCGCGCTTCTTCCGCCGCCGGCCGACAAACGCGTACTTCAGCGCTGTGTCGACCGCCTCTTTCGCGGCGCGGTACAGCTTGCTCTTGTTGGCGTAATAGCCCTTCGCCAGCCCGAGCAGCTTCTTCCGCTTGGCGCGTCGGACCGTTCCTCTCTTTACACGCGGCATCTGTCTGACTCCACGGTCCGGTCAGAGCCGGACCCTACGTACGCCGGCGACTCCGAATCGCTAACGCGAATCCCTAATCCCGAACCCCGAATCCCGAACCCCGAATCCCGAATCCCGAATCCCTATTTGTAGGGCAGCATGCGAGCCAGCTTCGGCGCGTCGACGTCGGCGACCGTCGTCGTTCCCCGGAGCCTGCGCTTCCGCTTCGTCGTCTTGCTGCTCAGGATGTGCTGCTTGAAAGCCTTCCCACGCAGAAACTTCCCGTTCTTGGTCCGCTTGAAGCGCTTCGCGGCGCCGCGATGTGTCTTCAGCTTGATCTTTTTCGCCATCTTGTCCCACGTCTGACCGCGGAGCGCGCCTGAGCGCGGAGAAAACCGTTGTGCTCTATGTGCTCAGCGTGCTCTGCGATTGTCTACGTCTACTTCGTTGCCGCCGCAGTGGCCGTCGCCTTGGCTTTGCCGCCGCCGCTTTGCGGCCGCCGCGTCAGGATGGTGTGCATCTGGTTGCCCTCCATCCGCGGCATCGTCTCGGCGATTGCCACGTCCGACAGTTCCTGCACCAGCCGCTCGAGAATTCGGCGCCCGATCTCGGGATGCGCCATCTCGCGGCCGCGGAAGAAAATCGTCGCCTTCACTTTGTCGCCGTCCTCGAGGAAGCGCTCGATGTGCTTCTTCTTGAACTGGTAGTCGTGTTCGTCGACCTTCGGGCGGAACTTGATCTCCTTGACCTCGATCACTTTCTGGTGCTTGCGAGCCTCGCGCGCGCGCTTCTGCTCCTGGTACTGATATTTCCCGAAATCCATGATGCGGCAGACCGGCGGGACCGCCGTCGGCGAGATCTCGACCAGGTCGAGCCCCTTCTGCTTCGCTATGGCGAGCGCCTGCGGCGGCGGCATGATGCCGAGCTGGGCGCCGGTGTCGTCGATGACGCGGATTTCGCGGACCCTGATGCGTTCGTTGACCCGCGTGCGGTCGTCACGGCGGGGACTTCTGTCAAAAGCGATAAGGCCTCCTTTACGCTGTTACCGGAACCTGGCCTTTGCGTGCAATTTCGTCACGCGCGGCCGCGATGAACGCCTCGATCGAGCTCGCCCCTTTGTCGCCACCGGACCGCTCCCGCACTGACACCGAGCCGGTGTCCGCTTCGCGGTCGCCCACCACCAGCATGTAAGGGACTTTCTGCACCTGCGCCTCCCGGATCTTAAATCCGATCTTTTCCTGACGCTCGTCGAGTTCCGCGCGCAGACCGGCCTGCTCGAGCTGGTCGCGGACCGACGCCGCGTACGGCAGGTGCCGATCGGCGATCGGCAGCACGACGGCCTGCACCGGCGCCAGCCAGAGCGGAAACGCTCCGGTGTAGTGCTCGATCAGGATCGCGATGAACCGCTCGAAGCTGCCGACAATCGCGCGATGAATGACGACAGGCCGATGCTCCGCGTTGTCGGCCCCGACATACTTCAGATCGAAATTCTGCGGCTGCTCGTAATCGAGCTGAATCGTCGCGCACTGCCACTTGCGGCCGATCGCGTCGGTGACGTCGAAGTCGATCTTCGGCCCGTAGAACGCGCCGTCGCCTTCGTTGAGGTCGTAGGCCATCCCCGCGCGATCGAGCGCCGCTCTGAGCTGCGCCTCCGCGTGATCCCAGGTGGCGATCTCGCCGAGGAACTCGGGCGGCCGCGTCGACAGCTTCGCCGTGAACGGCAGACTGAAGTCGCCGTAGACCCGCTGCACCAGCCGAATGAGCCGCTCGACTTCTTCACCGATCTGGCTCTCCATCACGAAGCAGTGCGCGTCGTCCTGCGAGAACTGACGGACGCGTGTCAGGCCGGAGAGCACGCCGGACGCCTCGTTGCGATGCAGCGGTGTCTGCTCGTGATAGCGGATCGGCAGCTCGCGATAGCTGTGGACATCGCTGGCATACAGCAGGAAGTGCCCCGGACAGTTCATCGGCTTCATGCTCATCGTCTCGTGTTCCGATTCGACGATGAACATGTTCTGCCGGTAGTGCTTCCAGTGCCCGGAGCGCTCCCACAACGCCTTGTTGTAGATGAGCGGCGTCTTCACTTCGACGTAGCCGGCGGGGAAGAGCACGTCGCGCATGTAATTCGCGAGCACGTTGTACAGCGTGGTGCCCTTGTCCATCCAGAACGCCGCGCCAGGCGCCCACTGATGGAACGTGAAGAGCCCCAGCTCGCGTCCGAGCCTGCGGTGGTCGCGCTTCTTGGCCTCTTCAATCTGCGTCAGGTGCGCCTGGAGATCCTTTTCGGACAGGAACGCGGTGCCGTAAACGCGCTGCATCGGCTGATTCCGCGCGTCGCCCTTCCAGTACGCGTTCGATGTCGTCAGCAGCTTGAAGGCCTTCAGCTTGCCGGTCGTCGGCACGTGCGGGCCGACGCAGAAGTCGATGAAGGTCTCTTTGTCCTTGATGGTGTAGCAGGAGACCTCCTTCTGGCCATCGGTCTTCTCGTCGATGAGCTGCACCTTGAGAGGTTCGCCGCGCTGCGCGAAGAATGCCTTCGCTTCCTCGCGCGGCCACATCTGCCGCTCGTAGACGAGATCCTGCGACGCGAGCTCCTTCATCTTCTGCTCGATCGTCGCGAGGTCTTCGGGCACGAACGGCCGCGGGACGACGAAGTCGTAGAAGAAGCCCTCGTCGGTCGCCGGACCGATGCCGCATTGCACGCCCGGAAACAGGTTCGTCACCGCCGCCGCCAGAAGATGCGCCGTGCTATGGCGGTAGAGCGGCAGCGCTTCGGGACTCCTGTCGGTGACGATGCGGACCGACGCGTCGCGGTCGAGCGCGTAGGACAGGTCCACGAGCCTGCCGTCGACAATCCCGGCGAGCGCCGCCTGGGCCAGCCGCGGAGAGATCCCTTCCGCAATGTCGCGAACGAGCGTGCCGGCGGGCACCCGGCGACTCGACCCATCCGGAAGCGTGACGTTCACCTGACTCATGGGGGGTAACGATGAAGCTCTCGGCTCCCAGCTTTCAGCGCTCAGCGCTCAGCGTTCTAGCTGACAGCCGATAGCCATAAGCTGTTAGCTGCTCTGGTAGGCACGGGTGGACTCGAACCACCGACCTCCTGCGTGTCAAGCAGGCGCTCTAACCTCTGAGCTACGCGCCTACATCAGGAAAACAGGCGTTAAAACGAACGAATAGTATAACACGGGCTGAAATTGGCGAGTTGGCGGGCTGGGGAGCTGCTACGCAGCCTTTTTCTCTGCAAGTCGCTCGAGCGCCTTGTCCAGAACCGGGTCGGTCGTCGGCGCCGGCTGACCGAACTCGACGTCCGGTTCGTCGACGGGGACCGTGGGCTCCAACCCCTTCTCGTGCAGCGGGGTGCCCGAAGGCGTGAGATAGCGCGTCGTGGACAGCCAGAGACCGGCCCCGTCAGGCAGCCTGACGAGCTTTTGCGACGCGGCCCGGCCGATGGTGTGCTCGCCAATGAGTTCGGCGCGCTGATTGCCGACGAGGGCGGACGCAAAGATCTCGGCCGCCCCGGAGGTTCCGGTGTCGACGAGGAGCACGGTGGGCAGCGTCACCGCGCCGTCGTCGGCGCCGACGTCAATGGGCTCGCGCACGCCCCCTTTGGTTTCGCGAATCGCGAGCGTGCCCTTGCCGACGAACAGCCTCGCCAGCGCCAACCCCTCGTCTATCGATCCGTTCGAGACACGGCGGACATCGACCACGAGCTTGGCCGCACCACTCTTGGTGAGGTCGGCGATCTGTGATGACACCTGTGTGGCGGTGCCGGGTCCAATCGCGGCGATGCGCACGTAGCCGATGCCCGGTCCCGCGATCCGGCCGGTGACCACCGACGCCGGCTCGTTTTCGCGCGTCAGCTCGATCAGGTGCGGATCGGCGGCATTGCCGCGGATGATCGTGATCGACACGCGCGACCCCGGCGTGCCGCGCAGCGCGCGAATGCCTTCCCACACCGACATCTCGCGAGTCGGCTTGTCGTTGATCGCGCGGATGTAGTCGCCCGTGCGGAGTCCGGCCTTCCAGGCGGGCGAATTGTCGCGCGCCGCGATGACGCGCAGGTAGTACTGACGCGTCAGCTCGAGGCCGACGCCGGCGGGCGCCAGCGGCGCGCCGCTCTCCACCTCCCTGACCTGGTCGGGCGCCAGGTACGCGCTGTCTGGATCGAGCGCGTCGGCGAGCCCGTGCATGGCGCCGTGCATCACCCTGTCGAGATCCACCTCTTCGACGTACTGGCTCGAGATCATGCCGACCACGTCGTCGAAGATCTTGAGGTGCTGATAGGTGTCCTCGCGCGCGATCACGCGGCCGAGGAACCCGCCCACGATGGCAAACGCGATCACGGGCGCTGTGATGGACATCACGATGATGCGGGTGCGAGAACTCATATCACCTCAGATCCTAACGTTTCCTTAACCATTGTAAGGGATCGACCGGCTGACCGTCGACGCGCAGTTCGAAGTACAGGCCGTCGGAGCCCGACGAGGTGGGCCCGACGCTGCCGACGGGCTGGCCGTGCTCGACGCGCGCGCCCTTTTTGACGCCGATTTCCAGCAGATCGCCATACAAGCTGAACGACTGCGATCCGTGATCCAGAATCACCAGATTCCCGAATCCGGCAAAAATGCCCGCAAACGCCACAATGCCGTCATGGACCGCGCGGGCGTCGGCGCCTGCAGGCGCCGAGATCTCGATCCCGTTCGACGCTGTCCCGCGGCCGAACCGGCGCGTCACCCTCCCCGTCACGGGCCACTCGAGATCGCCGCGGAAGGGGCGCAGCGGCAGCGCCACCGATTCGGCGGCCGGCGCGCCGGTGACGAGATCGCGCAGCGTGGCTTGGAGCTTCTGTTGCGCGACCTGGAGCTCGCCGGCGAGCTGCGCGTTCAGGTCGCGTTTCCGATCGATGTCGCGGATGAGATCGGCGCGGGCCTGCGCCGCGCGCTGCGCGGCCGCCTGCGCCTTTTCAGCGGTCGTGCGCAGCTTGGCGAGCTCGGTCCGCCGCTGTTCGAGCGTCCTGCGCGTGCGCCCGAGCTCCTCGAGCGTGCGCGCGTGCGACGCGACGCGATCGCGATCGAGCTTGGCGAGCGCGGCCACTGTCCGCGTCGACTGGCCGAAGCTCCGCAGATCGGGGGTCGACAGGAGCAGGCGCAGATAGCGCGCCTGACCCAGCTTGTACACTTCGATGAGCCGCACACGCAGCTCAGGCTGTTCGGCGTTCGCGGACGCCTCGAGCGAGGCCATCCGCTCGGTGGTGGTGTTGATCTCGGACTGGACGTTCGCCGCGTCCGCGTCGACGCGTCTGACCTCTTCGGCGCGAAGCTGACGCTCGATTTCCAGCTTCCGCAGATCGCCGAGCACCGTGCGCTCCTCGGAGGCCAGCCGATCCGCTTCCCGCTGCAGCGCCTGCAGCCGTTCAGTGGCCCGACGCGCGAGCGCCTCCGTCCGCGCGCGGTCGGGCAGCTGGGCGAAGGCCGCTGCGACGAAGACACAAACCGCACAGAACGCGAAAATCGCGGAGACAAGACTTCTCCGCACTATCGTGCCCAGCCCCGCCGCGCTCGCTCGTCTGGAATCCATCGAGCCAGTGTCCCGAGTGCGAAATAGCTTGCCAAGATCCCGGAGCGCGGCGCCCGGCTGGCAAGGCGCGACGACCGAGAATACCGGGAGTATCTGAGAGAGGAGCAACGCCGCCAGGCCCGGGGTCCCCAACGCGGCAGCCGCGTTGGGGTGGAGGAGGGATGCCCCGCCCGGGAGGTTGGTAAGGTAATTCGCACTCGGGACACTGGGGCGGGCCCGTCCGAAGCGCCGAAGGCGCGAAGGCGGGCAGCCCCTGGTCCCCAGGCCCTCAAAAGATCGGTTTGCCATCGATATCACTGGGTATCGGCACGCCGAAATACTTCAACACGGTTGGAGCGATATCGACGATGTCGGCGCGGCTGCCCCTGAGAGGGCGGCTGGAAATCAGGGTGCCTGACGTCTGCTTGTAGTCGTACGACCCGTGGTCGCCGGACCATTTCTTCATGTTCGCGTAAACCAGACCGGGCGGTGACCCGCCGAGCGTGGACTGCCACGACACGCGATAGCCGTCGGCCAATCCCACCTGCAGCTCCGAGGCGTTCTTCAGGAACGGCCCTGTGTAGATGTCGTCGCGCTTGTACACGGCGTCCACGATGCGCGCGCCGGTTTTCGGGTCGGTCATCGTGAGCAGCCGGCCGACCAGGGCGTTCTGCACCGCGTTCGAGTCGGCGGGCGACACGATGCCGTGACCTTCGCGGCCTTGCAGGTTCACGTAAATCTGGCCGAGGCCCATCGCGTAAGCCTTCGTGCGGCTCCAGTCGACGTTTTCCCAGAACGTGCCGCTCCCGCCGAACAGATCCTGGAGCTTTTTCTCGCCCGGCTGCTGGCCCTGAATCGCCATGAAGCCTTCCTGCACGAGCCAGGTGTTCAGGTTCACCGACTGCCGGAACGAATGGAAGCCATGGTCCGAGACGATGAGAATCGGCGTGGTCGCGCCGACGCGGGACATCACTTCGCCGATGAACTCGTCGCACTTCCGGTAGACCCGCTCGATGGCGTCGCCATACCTCGCGGCGAGCGCCTTGTCGTACATCGGGTGCGCGGGATCGATGAGCCGCCACATCATGTGCTGCACGCGGTCGGTCGATTCGATCACGCCGACGAGCAGATCCCACTGCTTTGCGTCGATGCGCTGCAGGATGACCTGCGCGCGATCGTCGAATGCGCGGTAGAGATCCTCCATGAAGGTCTTCTCGTCGATGCGGTCCTCGTTGAGCGGCCACGTGGCTTCCGCCCAGCCGAGCGTGCGATACGGCCCGAGACGCTCGTAGAGGTCCGCCGACAGCGAGGCGGGCGACGACATCGGCGCCGGCGGATTGTCCGGCTTCCAGTTCACCGGAGAGATGTAGAGCTGCAGCTCGGGGCCCGCGCCGATCAGGTAGATCTGCGCCATCCCGTGCACGCGCACGAGCAGGTTGATCGTGAAATCGAGATTGATCCACTTGCTCCAGCCGTGCTCGGACAGGTAGACGGAGTTGTCGCCGACGTCGACGGTGGCCGACTTGCCGGCGCGGTTCCAGTGAATCGTCACGGGCAGGCGGACGTCTTCCCGCGCTTCGAGCTCGGCGATGTTCATCTTGTCGAGCTCGGACATCGCCGATGCCGGCCTGTTCGCGCGAAGCTCACGCAGTCGCTGCTTCACGATCGGATTGGGCGGTCCGACGAGCTCGGTCTGGGCGACGTCGCCGTCGAACACCAGGCGCTTCAGGATGCCGCCGAACTCCGTGTTGCCCTCTTCGTAACGGCTCAGATCCGTCCCGAAGTAGTAGAACGTCCCCATCGTCCGGCGGATGTCGGGGAGCGGCAGGCCGGAGAGCAGCTCGCCGTTCGGCACTTCCTCGGGCGGAAAGGTCACCGGGACCGTGAGCATGCTCGAGCGGACGCCGGCGCGGCCCGCGGTCACCCAGAACGACGTGCCGCCGCGGATCGACTGCACCACCGGCTTCGAGATCGGAATGTAGTTGAGGATGAAGCGCGGCGGCTCGAAATGCACCATGCCGAGGTCCGGCAGGTACGAGGCGGTGTCGCGAATCAGAAAGTCGTAGATATTGTGCTTGCCGGCGTTCACGCCGGTCGCGAACGACGCCCACGCAGTGGGCGACTCCGGCGAGTGCGTCGTGCCGAGGGGCTGGACGCCGCTGCCGTCCTTCGCCAGCTTCCGCATGTTCGGCAGCTTGCCCTCATCCATCCACTTTTGGACGAGACGCGGATCCATCCCGTCGAAGCCGAGAATCACGAGCTTCTGCTTGAACTTTTCCGGGGCCCGCCGCCCGCCGCACGCGCCGGCGACACCAAGACAAACGATGAGCAAGCCGATCAGCGTGCGTTTCACAGGATGTCAGGGGAGAAGAAATTATAACATTTGGTGAGTTGGTGATTGGTGAATTGGTGACCGGCAGGATTCTTGGCGTGGATGTCGGCGCGCGGCGCGTCGGGCTCGCCATCAGCGATGTCTCGGGCACGCTCGCGCGGCCGCTCGAGACGGTCGCCGTCAGCAGCGACGCTGACGCGGTGGAGCGCGTCGCACGCCGCATCGTCGAGCTTGCCGGGGAAGGCGATGGCCTCGCGTCAATCGTTGTCGGGATGCCGGGGCGGCTGGATGGCGGGCAGACGAGAGAGGCGGCGCGCGTCGGCGCGTTCATCGCCGCGCTGAAAACGCGCACGTCGCTGATGATTGCGACCGAAGACGAGCGGCTCACGAGCCGCGAGGCCGAGAGCCGGCTGGCGGTTCGCGAGCGCGATTGGCGGAAGCGGAAGGCGAAGCTCGACGCCGCCGCGGCGGCGATCATCCTGCAGGATTACCTGGACAGGAGAACGTAGAAAGTCGAATGGTCGGCGGCGCTCGGCGGTCGGCCTTCATGGTTCGGCGTTGGGGTTCGTGGTTCGAGGCTCGACAGAACATATGAAAAAGCTGCTCGCGTTGGTGCTCCTCGCGCTCATTCTGGCCGGTGGCGCGGTCGCGTTCATGTACGTGCGGGTGAACCAGCCGTATCGCGGGTATCAGGGCGCCGAGCAGTTCGTGGAGATTCCGCCAGGCGCCGGCAGCGTCACGATTGGCGGCCGCCTCGTCGATTCGGGCGTGATCCGGGACACGACGATCTATCGGGCGGCGTTGTGGATGACCGGGCAGGGACGGCATCTGAAGGCCGGGGAGTACCGGTTCGAGCGCGCGATGACCCCCTTCGAGGTGATCGACAAGATCGCTCGCGGCGACGTGTATGTCATCAACGTGACGTTTCCTGAAGGATTGACCATCGCGGAGATGGCGAAGATCTTCGAGTCGCACGGGCTCGGGCCGGCGGCCTCGCTCACAGAGGCGGCGCGGAACGCGGCGCTCATCCATGCGCTCGATCCCGAGGCGAAGGATCTGGAGGGCTATCTCTTTCCGGAGACCTACGCGCTGTCACGTCATGCGGACGCCTCGAAGCTGGTCGCGCTCATGGTGTCGCGTTTCGAGCACGTGTTCACGCAGGAGCTGCGGCAGGCCGCGGCCGCGCGCAATCTGACGGTGCGCGAGGCGGTGACGCTCGCCTCGATCGTCGAGAAGGAAACGGCGCGCGCCGGCGAGCGCCCGCTCGTCGCGGCCGTCTACACCACGCGGCTGCGCGTCGGGATGCCGCTACAGTGCGACCCGACGGTGATCTACGCGTTGACGAAAGCGGGTCGCTACGCGGGCAACATCCACAAAGACGATCTTTCGTTCGATTCGCCGTACAACACCTATCGATATCCCGGCTTGCCGCCGGGTCCGATCGCATCGCCCGGCCGCGCCTCGCTCGAAGCTGCCGTCCGACCGGCTGATGCCGACTATCTGTACTTCGTGAGCCGCAACGACGGATCGCACGAATTCGCCAGGACGCTCGAGGAGCACAACCGCAATGTCCAGAAGTACCAGGTGCAGTATTTCCGCGATCGTCGTCATCATCCTTAGCGCGCTGGCGCTGTTGAGCGCGCAGGCGCCGACCCCGACCCGCGAGGTGGCGATTACCTTCGACGACCTGCCCATCGCCGGCGTGCTGCCGCGCGATATCGCGTCGAGCCGCGAGCTGACGCGGAAGCTGCTCGCGGGCATCGCCGCGCACCACGCGCCGGCGATCGCGTTCGTGAACGAGGTCAAGCTCGCCTTGGCCGACGGCTCGGTCGACCCGCAGCGGGTTGCGCTGCTGCGCGACTGGCTCGGCGCCGGCCTCGAGCTCGGCAACCACAGCTATTCGCATCGCGATCTGCACCTCACGCCGCTCGACGTGTTCGAGGACGATGTGTTGAAGGGTGAGCTGGTGACGCGGCGGCTGATGACCGAGCGTGGGCTCACGCTGCGTTTCTTCCGGCACCCTTTCCTGCACACGGGACGCGACCTCGAGAAGAAAGCGCGCTTCGAGCTTTTCCTCGGGGAGCACGGCTACCTGGTGGCGCCGGTGACGATCGACAACGACGAGTACATCTTCGCGGCGGCGTACGACCGGTCGTTTGCGCGCGGCGCGGCCGACGTGGTGCGCCAGGTCGCCGACGCCTACGTGCCGTACATGGAAGCGAAGGTCGATTACTTCGAGCGCAACTCGCGCGACCTGTTCGGGCGCGACATACGCCAGATCTTGCTCCTCCACGCCAACATGTTGAACGCCGATCATTTCCGCGAGCTCGCCGCGATGTTCGAGCGACGCGGATACCGGTTCATCACGCTCGAGGACGCGCTCGAGGATCCGGCCTACCGGTCGCCGGACATGTTCGTCGGCAGCGGTGGCATCACCTGGCTGCACCGCTGGGCGCTGACCAAGGGGATGCCGAAGACGTTCTTCGCCGGCGAACCCGAGGTGCCGCGGTTTGTCGCGGACAATGCCCGGCCCTGAAGCGCGACGATCCGCGCGCCGATGTGCTGCCGCTCACGATCTAGCGCTCGTTCCACTTCAGCTTCTGCCGCAGTATTTCGAAATAGCTGCGGGACGAGGGGCGGAGCAGGCGCACGCGCCGCTCTGCGCAGCGGATCCGGACTTCGTCGCCGGCCTCGAGCTGATAACCCGCCTGGCCGTCGAACGTGACGTACAGTTCGTCGCGCACGTTCATCTGCGGCTGGACCCGGACCAGCGACCCCCCGGGAATGACGATCGGCCGGTTGGTGAGCATGTGCGGCGCGATCGGCGTCAGCACGATCGCATCGACTACCGGCTGAACGATCGGCCCGCCGGCCGCCAGGTTGTACGCGGTCGATCCGGTCGGCGTCGCGACGATCAGGCCGTCGGCCTTCACCCGCGTCACGAACTCGTCGCCGACCGACACGGAGAGGTCCGTCATGCGCGCTCGCGCGGCCTTGGTAATCACGACGTCGTTCAGCGCCAGGTGCTCCGGCAGCGACTGGCCTGCCCGTATCGTCGTGGCCCGCAGCATCATGCGCTCCTCGACGCGGCTGCGGCCGGACAACGCCGCCTCGAGCGACGGGTACAGTTCGGGGAGCGTGGCCTCGGTGAGAAACCCCAGGCTGCCGAAGTTGACGCCGAGAATCGAGACGTCGGCGCCGGCAGCGCCGACGCAATCGGCGACTGACAAGAGCGTGCCGTCGCCGCCGAGCACGACGACCAGGTCCACCTGTGTGACCAGCGCCGGCTTGTCGGCCACCTTGCGCGCCGCCCTGGCCGGCATGAGCGCGGCCGTCAACGTCTCGAACACCGATTCGAAGCCGCGCGTCGCGAGCCAGGACTCGATTTCGACGAGGTGAGGCGTCGCCTCGCGCAGGTGTGACTTCGCGACGATGCCGACACGGGAGACATGCCACTGCTCTGAGCTCATCGACGGTTTATCTTAGTCTTTGCCCTTTGCCCGTGCCCTGCACGGCGACCCCGAGAGGGTCGTCCTGCATCTATCTGGCCCCCAGCCCCCAGCCCCGTCTGAGGTGCAGAAAAAACTCCTGGTTGCCGGAGGCGCCGGTGATCGCCGACGGCGTCATCGCGAGGCGCGCGAGGCCGCAGGCAGCGGCCGCCTCGGTCACGCGGGCAATGACCGCCTCGTGCACCGTCGGGTCGGACACGATTCCATGCCTGCCCACCTCGTCGCGCCCTGCCTCGAACTGCGGCTTCACGAGCGCCACGACATCGGCATCCGGCTCGAGAAACGGCGGGAGCGCGGGGAGGATGTGTTTCAACGAGATGAACGCAACGTCGATGGTCACCAGCGTCACCGAATGCGGGACATCGTCCGGCGTCAGCGCGCGGGCATTGACGCCTTCGCGCACGAGCACGCGCGCGTCGGTGCGCAGGCGCCAATCGAGCTGTCCGCGGCCGACGTCGAGCGCGATGACGCTCGCCGCGCCGCGCTGGAGGAGCACGTCCGTGAAGCCACCCGTCGAGGCACCGACGTCGAGCGCACGGCGTCCCCTCGGATCGATCGCGAACGCGTCGAGCGCATGGGCGAGCTTCACGCCGCCGCGGCCGACGTAGGGATGGTCGGGCACGGTGAGGTCGACGCGTGCGCCGGCGGCCACCGGCGCCCCCGCTTTTGACACGACCTGTCCGTTCACGCTCACCTGGCCGGCGAGAATCAGAGCGCGCGCCCGCTCGCGCGAGGGCGCGAGCCCGCGATCGACCATCACGATGTCCAGCCGTATGCCTTTGGCCAACCGGGGCTGCTCTCCGAACCGTAACCTACACGTTCAACCGCGGAGGGCGCAGAGATCGCAGAAGAGGATTTCTCAGGATGCTCCACGTTTCTCGGTGTATCGCTCGTGCAGGATTTCACGACGCGGTCACGCCCGCAACATCGTCTCCAGCCGCCGCCCTGGCGGGCGCGTGATGTCCTCGGCTTCCGGTCGGGTTTCCGCACCCGATCAGTTCTTCCGGCGCACCACCCAGTCCGCGATCGGGCCAAGCCAGCCATCGGCGAGCCCGGCCCTTCTGAGGGCCGCGTGTGCGCGATCAAGGCAACCGGCCGCGAGCGCCCGTGAGCGGTCGAGCCCGAAGAGCGCGGGATAGGTCGGCTTCGCGGCTGCGGCGTCCTTGCCCGTGTGTTTGCCAAGCGACGCCGGATCGCCTTCGACGTCGAGAATGTCGTCGACGATTTGAAACGCGAGGCCGACCTCGGTCGCATATGCGTCGATGCCGGCGACGAGATCGTCGGCCGCGCCGGCCATGATGGCGCCGCTCACCGCCGATGCTCGGATCAGCGCCCCGGTCTTCCGCGCGTGCATGGCGCGCAGGCTGTCGGCGTCCAGCGTGAGCGCGTGGCCCGGCGCCTGACCCGCTGCCTGCAAGTCGACCGCTTGTCCACCGACCATGCCTGACCCGCCGGCGGCCTCGCCGACGCGCGTGATGACCCGGAGCTTGCGCCGTGCGATGTCCGGGTCGTCGCCCGCCGGCTCGCGCGCGAGCAGGTGAAACGCCTCCGCGTGCAGTCCATCGCCCGCCAGGATGGCGATGCCTTCGCCGTACACCATGTGGAGCGTCGGCCGTCCTCGCCGCAGCGTGTCATCGTCCATCGCCGGCAGGTCGTCGTGGATCAGCGAGTAGGTATGAATCAGCTCGATGGCGCAGGCGGCAGGCAGCGCGAGATTCAAGGCCTCGCGGGAGTCGCGCGCGGACGCGTCGGCCGCCGCGAGCGTCAGGATCGGCCGCAGACGCTTGCCGCCGGCGAAGACGCTGTAGCGCATCGCCGCGCTCACAATCTCGGGGCACGCGGGGGGTGTGGGCAAGCAGCGTTCGAGCGCCTCGTCCACCCGGACGCGCAGGCCGTCCAGAAACTCGGCGAGCGGCTCGGTCACAGAATCAGCCGCGGTCGCTGTCCTCGGCGGCGAAGGAAGCCGGCGCCGGTTTCAGCTCCCCCCGCTCGTTGAGGATCTCGATCCGCCGCTCCGCTTCTTCGAGGCGCGCGTGGCAGAAGCGCGAGAGCTGCACGCCGCGCTCGTACAGCACGAGCGACTGCTCGAGCGCGAGGTCGCCTTCCTCGAGCTTCTTGACGATCGATTCGAGCTCGGCAATCGCGGCTTCGAAATCCTTGATTGAGGTGTCGGTCATCGGACGCGGTCGCGCCATACTTCGACGCGACACGAGTTTATCAGGTTTCGCGTGACGCTCGCGCCGGTGCCACACTCGGCTCGTACGCGATCGGCGCGCTCGGCGAGAGGGCCTGGGCACAATCTCTCGCGTCACGACGCCAGACTGCAGCGCAACGTCGCGATCAAGTTCCTGCGTCAGCGATCAGGCCTGCCAGCGGCTCGATCGCGCGTAGGACGAACGTTCCGGCGCGATGGCGTTCCTCGCGGTTGAGCCGGAGCTCGATCCTGTTCGGTCAGATCCGCGGTTTGGCTCGCTGGTCCGGCGGGTCGTGCCCTTCCGCTGACCGGACCTCGCAATCGAGCTCGCCGCGCGCGAGCGTGACCCTCACGCGGTCGCCGGTTGTGACAGTCGACGCATCGCGCAGCACGCGGGTCTTGTCCGCGTTCCACGCGACCGCGTAGCCGCGGGCGAGGACGGCGAGCGGGCTCAGGCTATCCAGACGCCCCGCGACGTTGCCGAACTGCGCCGCGGCGCGATGCTGGCGCCGCCGCACGGCGCCGATCAACCGTCCGTCGGCGCCCACCAGCCTCGTGCGGATTCCCGCGAGCCGGCGCCCGAGGTCGAACGTCGTGAGCTGACGCTCGAGCTGCTGGCGGCTCCGCTCGCGCGCGGCGAGGCCGGCGCGCATGATGCGCGCCAGCGCGTGCGCCAGCTCCGCCGCATGGCGCCCCCGCATCGCCAGACGCCCGGGGAAGGCCGCGAACGCGGGCCGGGCGCCGACGACGTGCACGCGGCGGCTCAGTGTCTGGACGCGCCCGCGGGCGGCGGCGCGCACCCGATCGCGCAGGCGATCGATCCGGTCGCAGAAATCGTCTTTCGCCGAGACGACGAGCTCCGCCGCAGCGGATGGCGTCGGCGCGCGCACGTCGGCGACAAAGTCGGCAATCGTGACGTCGGTCTCGTGGCCGACCGCCGAAATCACCGGCACCGGCACTCTCGCGATGGCGCGCGCGACGACCTCCTCGTTGAAGGCCCACAGGTCTTCAATCGATCCGCCCCCCCGACCGACGATCACGACCTCCACGCCCGGGACGCGCGCGATCTGGCGCAGGGCGCGCGCAATGTCCGGCGCCGCGTCCTCGCCCTGCACACGCGCCGGGCAGATTACGAGGTGCGCGTTCCTGTAGCGGCGCCGCAGGATCTTGATGATGTCGCGAATCGCCGCGCCGTCGAGCGAGGTCACGATGCCGATTTTGCGCGGGAGCGCCGGCAGCGGACGCTTGCGCGCCGCGTCGAAGAGCCCTTCGTCCTGCAGCCGCTTTTTCAGTTGATCGAAAGCAAGCTGCAGCGCGCCGAGGCCGTGCGGCTCGAGATGCTCGCAGACCAGCTGATACTCGCCCTTCGGCTCGTAGACCGACACGCGTCCGCGCGCGACGACGCGCAAGCCGTCGGCCGGCTTGAATTTGAGATACCGCAAGGCCGACCGGAAGATCACCGACCGGATCTGCGACGAACCGTCTTTCAGCGTGAAATAAAGATGTCCGGTGTGCCAGACGCGGCAGTTCGAAAGCTCGCCCTCGACCCAGACCTCGAAGAACTCCCGCTCGAGAAGGTCCCGAACGCGGACGGTGAGTTCGGTGACCGTGAGAATGCGACGAGCGGTCGGCAGTCCGCCGTCGTCAGCCGCCAGCCGGCGGCCGTCAGCCAGACGACGGCTGCCTGGCGTCTGCTCAGGCTGGTCGTCCTCGTCTTCAAACGGAGGATCGAACAGGTCGGTCATCGGCAATGTCTGCGAGCTGCTGCAGCTCGTCGGCGCTGAGGCTCAGTCGCTCGATCTCCGTGGCCCGGCCGGTCTGTTCGTCCGCCTCGACGATCACCGCATGAAGCCGCGGGTTGCCCGTTGCGGTTTCGAACTTCGCCGGCAGCCCGGTCAGGAATTTGCCGAGCACCGCGTCGATCTCGACACCGATGACCGAATCATGCGGCCCGGTCATGCCCACGTCGGTGAGATACGCCGTGCCCTTTGGCAGGATGCGCTCGTCCGCCGTCTGCACATGGGTGTGCGTGCCGACGACCGCCGTGACCTTGCCATCGAGGTGCCAGCCCATCGCGATCTTTTCCGACGTGGCTTCGGCGTGGAAGTCGACGAAGACGATCCGCGTCCGCGCCTTCAGCGCGTCGATCTCGCGCAGGACTACCTGGAACGGGTCGTCGATGTTCAGCATGAACACGCGGCCCATGATGTTGACGACGCCAACCGAGCGGCCATCGCGCGTGCGCGCGAGATAGGTGCCGTTGCCCGGCGCTCCGGCCGGGTAGTTCGCGGGGCGCAGCAGCCGCGGCTCCGTGCCGATGTAATCGAGCGCTTCCTTCTTGTCCCAGATGTGATTGCCCGACGTCATGACGTCGATGCCCCAGTCGAGCAGCTGGTCGCCGATCTCGCGCGTGATGCCGAAGCCGGCCGCGGAATTCTCGGCGTTGGCGATCACGAGATCGATGCGGTGAAAGTCGACGAGCCCCCTGAGGCCCTGACGCACCAGGTCGCGCCCCGGCCGCCCGACGATGTCACCGATGAACAAGAGACGGATCATGGCTGATGGCAAATGGCTGATGGATCATCGTGGCACAGACCATCAACCATTAGCCATTAGCCGTGCTGCTGATGCTGACAGGAATGGGCCGCCCGCGCCGCTCGGCGATTTTGGGGATCGACAGGCGGAGCTCGCCGCTGCCAAGCGTCAGCCGCGCCTTCGAGGTGTCACATGCGTGGGACAGCCGAACGACGCGCGCGAATCGACCGTAGCCGCGCTCGACCAGGTGAAAGCTCGACTCGCCGCGCGTCCGGCGCGCCGCCTTTTCGCCCGCAATCAGCACGCTATCGCCTTTCGCCAGCACGCGGACCGCTGCCGGATCCACGCCCGGCAGGTCGACCCTGATCTCGAGCCGATCGTCGGTTTCATAGACGTCGATGGCGGGGGAGCATTCGCCGGCCAGCGACTCCAGGCTGAAGGCACGGCCGAGCTCGAGGAAGACCAGCCGGACCTCGTCTGAAAAATCGCCGATTTCCGCAGGAAAGGCAACGGCGTCTATCCGTGATCGCATCCGCCGATGATCGCACAAAACCCAGCCAGGGGCGGTGCCGGGACATAGCTCTGCTATTACGACGTAGTTGAGTATAGACAACTAATATTAGATGCTTGACAAGCACTCATATCGTCCGTATACTCGGTGAATCTTGAAGGAATCGAGGACCTACTCAATGGCAAGCAAAGTCATCGGCATCGACCTCGGGACGACGAACTCTGTTGTGGCTGTGATGGAGGCGGGGCAACCCAGCGTCATCGTCAACCAGGAAGGGGGGCGCATCACCCCATCGGTCGTGGGGCTCACCAAGGACGGCGAGCGCCTCGTCGGCCAGGTCGCCAAACGACAGGCGGTCACCAATCCTGAAAACACAATCTTTTCGATCAAGCGCTTCATGGGGCGGAAATTCGACGAGGTGACCAGCGAAGCGTCGCGTGTGCCCTACAAAGTGGCGCGCGCGGACAACGGCGACGCGTGGGTCGAAGCGCGGGGCAAGAAATACTCGCCCCCTGAAATTTCGGCGATCGTCCTGCAGAAGCTGAAGCAGGCCGCCGAGGACTATCTCGGCGAGAAAGTCGCCGACGCGGTCATCACGGTTCCCGCGTATTTCAACGACGCGCAGCGGCAGGCCACGAAGGACGCCGGCCGGATCGCCGGGCTGAACGTGCTCCGCATCATCAACGAGCCGACGGCGGCGGCGCTCGCGTACGGGCTCGACAAGAAAAAGGACGAAACAATCGCCGTGTACGACTTCGGCGGCGGCACCTTCGACATCTCGGTGCTCGAGGTCGGCGAGGGCGTGGTCGAGGTGAAGGCGACCAACGGCGACACGCATCTGGGCGGCGATGATCTCGACGACCGCATCATCGAGTGGCTGGTCGGCGAATTCAAAAGGAACGAGGGCATCGACCTGTCGAAGGACCGCATGGCGCTTCAGCGTCTGAAGGAAGGCGCGGAGAAGGCCAAGATCGAGCTCTCGACCGCGATGGAAACAGAGATCAACCTGCCGTTCGTCACCGCAGATCAGACGGGTCCGAAGCACATGCAGGTGAAGCTGTCGCGCGCGAAGCTCGAGCAGCTGGTCGACGATCTGCTGCAGCGGACGATGGCGCCGGTCCGGCAGGCGCTCGCTGATGCGGGTGTCGACCCGAACAAGATCGACGAGGTCGTGCTCGTCGGCGGTTCGACGCGCATGCCCAGGGTCCAGCAGCTCGTGAAGGACTTCTTCGGCAAGGAGCCGCACAAGGGCGTCAACCCGGACGAAGTCGTCGCGATCGGCGCGGCGGCGCAGGGCGGCGTCCTCACCGGCGACGTGAAGGATCTGCTGCTCCTCGACGTGACCCCGCTCTCGCTCGGCATCGAAACGCTGGGCGGCGTGATGACGACGCTCATCCCCCGCAACACGACCATCCCGACGCGAAAGAGTGAGGTCTTTTCGACCGCGACGGACAACCAGACCAACGTCGACGTGCACGTGATGCAGGGCGAGCGTCCGATGGCGCGCGACAACCGCACCCTCGGCCGCTTCCAGCTGGTCGGCCTGCCGCCGGCGCCGCGCGGCCTGCCGCAAATCGAGGTCGCGTTCGACATCGATGCCAACGGCATCGTCGCCGTGACGGCAAAGGACATGGCCACCGGCAAGGAGCAGAAGATCACCATCAGCAACTCGAGCGGTCTCTCGAAGAACGACGTCGATCGCATGGTGAAGGAAGCGCAGAGCCACGCGTCCGAGGATCAGGCACGCCGCGATCTGATCGACGCGCGCAACCAGGCCGATTCGCTGGCGTATCAGGTGGAGAAGACGGTCAACGACAACCGCGGGAAGATCGCGGTCGGCGATCTGTCCAAGGTCGAAGCCGCGATCGCGGAGCTGCGCAAGGTGGCGCAGGGCGACGACCTGGCCGCCATCCGGAAGGCGACCGACGAGCTGCAGCGCGCCTCGCACGCGATTGCGGAGCAGCTCTATAAGCAGACCTCGCAGGCGTCGAGCGCCGGGCCCTCGACGTCGGCATCGGATTCGAACGTGAAGGACGCAGAAGTGGTCGACGCAGATTACGCGGAGACGAAGTAAACACACGGGCCGGGTGGGGCAGGTAGGTCTTGTAGGGCAGGTAGGGGAGCTGAACGCGGTGCTACCCACCCGCCTTACCTGGCCCACCTAGCCCTACGAGACCTCTAGTACAAGGAGAGCAGTCATGACCATCGTTCGTTGGGATCCGTTTCGTGATTTCGGGTTCACGGCGCCGAACAATACCTGGATGCCGCCCGTGGACATCTTCCAGTCTGACGAGCACGAGCTCGTGCTGAAAGCCGAGCTGCCGGACATGTCGCGCGAGGACATCGACATCAACATCGAGAACTTCGTGCTGACGATCAAAGGCGAGAAGAAGGTCTCGAATGACGTGAAGGAAGAGCAGTATCACCATGTCGAGCGGCGCTACGGCGCGTTCAGCCGCTCGTTCTCGCTGCCGCAGACGGTCGACCCGGGTCGCGTGTCGGCAGAGTACAAACAGGGCGTCCTCACGGTGCGCTTGCCGCTGCGCGAGGACGCGAAACCGCGGTCGATCAAGGTCGAGGTCGCCGCGTAAAGTATAGAGTCGGGTGGGTCAGGTCAGTCAGATGGGGTGGGCCGAGCGGGTCCACCTGCCCGGCTTACCCGACCCACCCGACCCCACCCGACCCACGGACCCTCCTGCCTCACCTGCTTCGTACAGCCAATGACTCAACGACACGAGGCGTCCATTTAGGACAACATGGCGATCATCGAACGCGCCGGCGCGAAGCCGGCGATCGAAGCGCATGAAACAGGTCCACGCGCAAATCGAGAACACGACGTACGATTACGGCCGCGAGAAGCTGCGAGCGGCTGGCGAAGCTGATGCGAGACGCGGCACTGATCAAAGTCGGTGCTGCGACCGGGTCCGAGATGAAGGAGGAGAAGGCGCGCGCGGCGCTGGCGAACGGCTCGTCGATCGCGTAACTCTTGCTGACGACCGAAGCGCTGGTTTCCGACGTGTCCGCGTGTTACTGTGTTAAGGGCGACCATGGAAGACATCACCCCGTTCCAGCAAGAGGCCGACGCGCCCCAGATTCCGGCCGAGCCATTGCCGCCGATCCAGAGCCGGTTTCTGTTTGTCGATGTGGCGGCACTCCGCGCGAAGCAGCTCCGCCGCGGCGCACGTCCGCGTCTGGGCGAGGAAGCGCAGGTGCCGCACAAGGCCGAGCGTGTGGCGATGGAAGAGGTCAAGCGCGGGCTCGTGTACTACGACGTGCCCGTACCGAGAAAGCCGGACGAGGCCGGGGCATGAGCGACGACGTCGTGCAGATCGTCGTCGGCACGCTGCAGGGACTGGGGGCGAGCACCGTGTTCGTCCTCGCGCTCTTCATCGGCTTCTGCATCGTCGTCGGCTTCACGAAGACGAAGAAGACCGCCGGCGGCAAGGCGATGGTCGTCAAGAGTCTGGACGAGCGAATCAGCCATCAGCCGATGGTCTATTTCCCACCAACCGCGCCGCGCGGCCCGGCCGATCAGCTCAAGGCTCCGGAACTTGTGGAGGCCGCTGCACGTAGGTGATCCGTAGGGCGCCACCTGAGCCGCGCCGGGAGGGTCAACGCGTGTTCTTCCTGCTGACGCTACCGTTTCGATTATTCTTCGGCGTCCTGTTCGCGGTCCTGCTCCTCCCGCTAACCCTGCTGTTTCTGCCGTTCTTGATACTGCGAGTCCTGATCAAATCGATGGTGGCGCTGTTCGTGCTGCCCTTTGCGCTGCTGGCCGCCGTCATCGGCATCGGGGTCGCGCTCTTCGCCGTGTCGCTCGCGATCCTCGTCCCGCTGCTGCCGCTGGCATTCGTCGGGTTCCTGGTCTGGGCCGTCGTTCACGTGTCACGGCCTGTCACCAACTTTTAGCTGCAGGCACGGGTCGGGCTCTCAGCCTCCAGCCCCCGGCCCCTGTCTCTATGCCACGCTCTCCGGCTGCCATCTCAGCCCGAGATTGATGATTCGCTGGAGCACCGTCTCGTAGCTCAATCCAATCTTCTCGGCTGACGCCGCGAAGTCCTCGCCTCGGGCAATCTGGGGATTCGGGTTCGCCTCCAGCACCCAGACGTTGCCATTGTCCTCCAGTCGAAGATCGATGCGCGCGTAGCCGCTCAACTCGAGGGCGCGGAACGCGCGCTTGCAGAGGTGCTGAATCCACTCCGACTTCGCGTCGGGCAGGTCGGCGGCGATCCCGCTGTCGATGCCGTATTTCTTCTGGTATTTCACGCTCCACTTCACGCGGTCGGTCGCGATCCGTTTCGCGCCGTCCGGCATGTTGGTGAAGAACAGCTCCCAGACCGGCAGCGCCTGCAGCGTCTGATTGCCGAGGATGCTGACGTACAGCTCCCGCCCTTCGATGTATTGCTCGACGATCGCGGCCGTATGGATGCTGCCGTGGATGAACTGGACGCGCTCCTTCAGCTTCTCGTCGGTGTCGACGACCGACGCCTGCGAAATCCCGATCGACGCTTCCTGGGTCAGCGACTTCACCATCAGCGGAAACGGCAGCCGCTTGGGCCGGCGGATGGGGCGGCCGATGCGAACGACCTCGAACTCCGGCACCGGGATCCGATGATAGGCGAGCAACTTCTTCGACAGCGACTTGTCGCGCGCGAGCAGGAGGCCGCGTGGATTGCAGCCGGTGTAGGGCAGCTTCAGCAGCTCGAGGTGAGAGACGACGTTCTGGTCGAAGATGACGATGTCGTCGAAGCCTTCGAGCAGGTTGAAGGCAATGTGCGGCTTCCATTCGGTCGCGACGCGCCGGATCTCGCCGAGGTCGTCGTGGACGCCGAGCACTTGCACCTCATGTCCCACCGCTGTCAGCGTCGAGACGACATCGTACTCGGTCCGCCAGGGCGCGCCGGTGATGTCGGTTCCCTCTTCGATGGTGGCCGGCGGGACGAGATGCCGGTGCACGAGCGCGAGCACGCGCAGCTTGTTGACGCTCATAGCGCGACCCTGTGACGTCCGCTGTGCAGGTAGTTCATCGTCTGCACGGTGAGAAAGACCATGAAGTCGATCTTCGTGGACTCCTCCGAGTCGGTGAGCCGCAGGTTCAGCTCCCGGCAGCGGTCGATGATCTTCGAGAGGAGCTGATCGATCGTGTACTGATAGCTGTCGGTGAAGCTGGCGACGGTGCCGCGGACCTCCCTCCTGATGCGCCGGACGAACCGCGCCGCGGACAGGTTCTTCGCGTACTGCGGCGCGTCCGAGAACAGGTTGCGCAGGTCGCTTTCGTAGAAGTCCGGATGATCGAGGCCGTAGTGCTCGCGTTTCTGGCGGTAGTGCTCACCGAGCGTCTTCTTCAGCCGGGGCAGCGGATCGACGCGGCGCTTCGACTTCACGCGCGGCCGCCGGCGCGCCAGCTCGCGCATCAGCCGGTCCATGTATTCGAGCTTGCGCTGCGCCGGCCACCCGGCGTACCGCGTGACCCACATCGCCCGGGGATCCAGCCACACGGCGAAAGTTTCGGCGAAGTCCTCGTCGGGGTGACTCTGCGCGTACCAGTGATCGAGATGCTGCACGAAGCTCTTGCTGTACGGCTTTGGCGTGTAGTACTCGGGGTATTCGGTCCCCGGGTTGCCGAACAGGCGCCGGCGCGTCGGGCGGCGCCGCAACTGATAGGCGTTGTCGATGGCGTGCCCCGCTTCGTGGCGCAGGATGCGCAGGCAGGACTCGGGGTCGGCGCCTTCGACTTCCAGCATCTCCGCGCATTCGAGCTTCGCCAGCCGGGGGTGCGCAAGGTAGAACGGGATGGCGATGCCGGGCACGCCGTCGGGCGTGAACCATTCGTCCGACAGGTAGTAGTGCGGCTTGAAGGCGAGCCCGCGCGCCTCGAGCTCGGCGTTCAGCTGCGCGATGCGCGGCTCGATCTCGGTCCCCTCGATCGACAGCCCCAGATCGCACATCCGGACCTCGAGCAGCTTCTCGTCGCTGAGCGCGGTCCAGTCGCCGAGCTTCAGCGGCTCAAGATCGGTGGCAGCTGTTTCGACCATTCCGTGTCGCGCTCGTAGGCGTCGGCGACGCGCAGCAGCGTGGCTTCGTCGAACCGGCGGCCCGTCAACTGCACGCCGACCGGCAGGTGATCCGCCGTGAAGCCGCACGGCACGCTGATCGCCGGCAGGCCGGTGAGGTTCGCGCTGACGGTGAAGACATCGATGAGATACATCTGGAGCGGATCGGCGATTCGCTCGCCGATCTTGAAGGCCGCGACCGGGCTCGTCGGCATCGCGACGACGTCGACCCGCTCGAAGGCCCGGTCGTAGTCGCGCAGGATCAGTGTGCGCACCTGTTGCGCCTTGAGGTAATACGCGTCGTAATAGCCGGCGCTCAGAACGTAGGTGCCCAACATGATGCGGCGCTTGACCTCGCGCCCGAAACCCTGCGCTCGTGTGCGCGCGTACATCTGACGCAGATCGGGAATCGGGATTCGGGATTCGGGACTCGCCGACGCGCGAAAACCGTAGCGCACGCCGTCGTACCGCGCCAGGTTCGAGCTCGCCTCCGCCGTGGAGACCAGGTAGTAGACCGGCGTCGCGTACCGGGCGTGCGGCAGGTCGATATCGACCAGCGTCGCGCCGCGCGACTTGAGCACATCGAGCGCGTCCATCACGGCGCCCGACACACCGGGATCCACGCCCGCTTCGAGCAGCGTGCGCGGAATGCCGATGCGCGCGCCCCGCACGTCGCCGGTCAGCGCGGCGGCGTAATCCGGCACAGGATCCGGCGCGCTCGTGGCGTCGGCGTGATCGGCGCCTGCGAGCACGCGCAAGGCGACCGCCACGTCCCCGACCGTCCGCGCGATTGGACCAATCTGATCGAGCGACGAGGCGTGCGCGATCAAGCCGTAGCGGGAGACGCGGCCGTAGGTCGGCTTCAGACCGACCACGCCGCAGAGCGAGGCCGGCTGACGAATCGATCCGCCCGTGTCCGATCCGAGCGCGAACGGCGCAAGCTGCGCGGAGACGGCCGCCGCCGAGCCACCGCTCGTGCCGCCCGGGATCCGATCGAGCGCCCACGGATTGTGTGCCGGGCCGAACGCCGAGGTCTCGTTCGAGGATCCCATCGCGAACTCGTCGCAGTTGGTTTTGCCGACGACGATCGCGCCGGCCGCTTCGAGACGAATCACCGCCGTCGCGTCGTAGGGGGGGATGAAGTCTTCGAGCATGCGCGACGAGGCGGTCGTGCGGACGCCGTGCGTGCAGATGTTGTCTTTGATCGCCACGGGGACGCCGGCCAGCGGCGCGTCGCGCCAGCGATCCCGATCGCGA
>WNEY01000034.1_pt1 | contig 68007 bp, 66 predicted proteins | sample 5400531 | NCBI WGS metagenome assembly WNEY01 (sample SAMN13153338, study PRJNA577476) | soil metagenome | isolation source: 200 cm saprolite under Douglas fir tree site 1 | place: USA:California | collected 2015-04-18 | reverse complement strand
CTCGCGGCCGGGGCACTGGTCAGCGCGTGCGTGGCTGCAGATGGCTCGGCTCATCGCAATCTGGTCCGTCAGCGCCACGGCCCGGCCGCGCGCGCAGCACTCGTCCGGGCGCCCTCGGGTCTTCGCGCGGCGGTCAGGCGAAACCTGGACCAGACCAATGAGTACAAGCGGTGGTCGGCGAGCGCCGGCAAGTGCGGGGCCCAAGTAATACCCAATGGCGATCAAAAGGGCTACTCCGTAGCCATATCGAACAAGACGGCCGTTGTCAGCGTCCCCGGCATGGCCGAGGACGCGGGCACTCTCTACATCTTCGAGCAGGCGGCGAAAGGGCCGGCCTGGCATCTGGCCGCTAAGCTCCCCGATCCACGTAAAGCATCCAAAGACTTGTACGCATACTCGGTGGCCATCTCGAGCACTAGCGCCGGAACCTACGTCGCGGTCGGCGGAAATGACTATAACTGCAAGCGTAACTTTGTCTACATCTACAAGGGGTCAGGAAAGGCCTGGCATCTGCAACAAACAATCCGCGATCCAGGCAGCAGCAGTCTCGACATGTTCGGCGACGCAGTGGCGATGACTAGTACGATGCTGGTAATCGGTGCCTCGTGCCGGAATAAATTCATTGGCGCAGGCTATGTGTACCTGCGATTCAGTACTGGCTGGAAGCTGGTACAGACCCTGTCAGATCCTTTTCAGGGGACTGGCGATTCCTTCGGTCAGGCGCTTTCCATCACCGGGAGCACCATATTTGTCGGAGCGAACGCCGTCGCTTACGTCTACACGCGCGGGTTGAAGCCGACCTGGAAGCGAACCGCGACGCTGTTCAATCCAGGTCCGAAAGACGATGCTTACGGCGACTCGGTGACGATCGGAGGCACGACAGCTATCGTCGGCGCCCCGAACGACCTCAGCGGTGCAGGAAGTGCCTATATCTGGCGACTGGTGGGGAAGACCTGGGAGGCGAAGGGCATGCTCAAGACCTTCCCCGGGGTACTCGGCGGCCAGTTCGGGCGCTCGGTCAACCTGACCGGAAACCGGCTGATCGTCGGCATGCCGGTCTTCCAGACGTGCGGCACCGCCTTCGTATTCAGATCATCGGGCACCAAGTGGATCCGCCAGGCACAGATAATGAACCCGCGTTGCGCGCAGGCTAAAGCCGGCTTCGGATTCTCGGTCAGCGGAACCAGCTCTTCGATGGGTATATTCGGCGCGCCGGACACCAACAATGGTGCCGGCGCCGCCTATATGCTGCCGCTATCCAAGTAATTCAGCCCGAGCAGCGCGCGCTCGTATTGCTCCAGGTCATCGGCGCACGCCAGGGTAGCAGGGTGATTGCTGTAGTAGCGCTGCATCTGAGCGAGAGTTTCTGCGGCCAGATCTCTTGCTGATTCCGTATCACCCTGCTCGTGCATGATCCCGGCTAGGTTAGCGGCACAAACCAGGGTAATTAGGTCGTCGTCGCCACGCACAACTTTAAGTCGCTTCAGCGCATCCTCGGCCAGCCGCCCCGCCTCTTCAAACTTCCTCAAGTTGCTCAGATTGGCGAGGAGAATGGTGGACGACTGAAGCGTGGCCGGATGGTCAGGGCCCTGCACCGTCCTGCGAAGCGCCACGGTAGTCTCAGCCAGGCCCAGTGCCCTCTCAAACGACTGTTGCGCGGCGACGGGATCCCCCGATTCCCGTTGACGTTCTCCCATCTGGCACAGATCGGAGACCAGGTTGCTGGCCGAGTCGAGCGTCTGCGGGTGATTGTCGCCCAGCGTCTTTTGACGCCGGACGTAGGTGTCTTGATTGAGTTTGATGGCAGCTTCCAGATAGCCGGAAGTGCCGAGATCGCGGGCAAGATTGCTCGCAGACAGCAGGGTGTCGCGGTGATCGCGGCCAAGGACGCTCTGACGCAGATCGAAGGTAACCTGATCAAGATCGAGTGCTTCTTGCACTTTTCCCAGCCCGTGCAGATTGCTCGCCAGATCGCTTGCCGCCGTCAGGGTCTGCAGGTGCTTTTCTCCCAGGAGATAGCGGCGCCGATCCAGGCTGGTCTGGGCCAGCCGCCGGCCAGCTGGCCAGTCACCGACGTCGCAGTGAGCCTTGGCCAGGCAGTTGGCGATCATCATCGTTTGATCGGCATCTTCGCCCAGTTCAGCGCTCCACTTCTCGTGCAAGCGGCTAATCAGGTCAAGACCGTTACGCGCTTCACCATGGGCAAGCAGGTAAGCCGACGCATCGCACAGTTCAGACCGCAGGGCCGGGCTGAGATCGAGCTCACGATCAACGAAGGCCAGCAGATGCGGCATCAAGGACGCCCAGGCCGGCCAGGTAGCAGGGTCGTCCGGCTGCCCTGGGCAGCTCGCTGCCACGATCTGGCCGATCCGGTCCCAGGCCAGCGCGGCCTGGTCGGTCCCCATGATGTCACGCAGAATCGCCTGGGTCGTCCTGTGCATTCTCAGTTCGTTGCGTCCGGCCTCCTCGTCATACTCGATCCCGGCCAGTGAATGCCGGGTCAGGTTTTCCACCGCGCGACTCCAGCCAACTGGGTCCGCCGCCCGCTGCGCCAGCGGCGGCGGCAACTTGTCCCGGTGCTTACTCAGCAAGTCGTCCGGACCGCGATCCGGGGCCAAGAACGAGCACAAGCCGGCGAGTTCGGCGGCAGCCGGATCAGCGAGGGCCAGCTTGCCGAAGTGAAACTTGATCGCCGCCGTTAGCGGCGGGATGTTCCTAGGCGCCCCCTCAGCCATGATCTGAGCGGCTTGGTCCTTCAGCGCACGACGATAGGTCGACACGTGCATTCCGGTGGCGGCAATGAAATTGGCGGCCTGCGCCAGAGCGAGCGGCAGATCGCCGAGATCTTCGGCGAGGCCGTTGGCATCGAACTCGGTAAGGCCGCGGACCCGCGCGCGCAATATCGCGACGGATTCATCGCGCCGCAACACCTTGACCTGGCACTGCCGCCCGGTATCTGACCATCCGGATTCCCGCGACGTGATCAGCACGTGACCAGATCCGCCTGGCAGCCAGTCCTCGATGTCTTGCGGACTAACGGCATTGTCGAACACCAGCAGCCAGCGGCTAAGCCGTCTGAGCTGCCGAAACGCCGCTACTGGCAGTTGATCCGCCTCGTCCATGGCTTTGATGCCCAGTGCGCGCGCAAGCTTCGCTAGCTGCGGGCCGATAAGGGCCGGCTGCTCGGCCCTCACCCACCAGACCCGGTCATACTCGCTCGCGAACAGATGTGCGTACTCGATCGCAATCTGGGTCTTGCCCATCCCGCCCATGCCGTGCAGCACCTGCGGCACGCCGGTAGCAAGCCACTCTCGCAGCTCGCTTAGCAGGTCGTCACGGCCAACGAAGCCCGGATTCCTTGGCGGGACGTTCCACACATCGAGCGGCACCGGGCTCGGCGGCTTGCGACCGGGCGACGGCTCGCTGACGGGAAGCGGCGGCTCCTTGTCCGGCCGCCACGCCCTCCCGTCCACGGCAGCCAGCAGAACCTCGCGGGCCTGCTCCTCATCCGGCATTCCGAAAATGTCCGCGAACTTCACATCGCGCGCGACCAACGGGATTGCGTCAATAGGTACATCTTCAATCCGAATCGGAATAAGTCGTTTTTGGACACCTTGACCGTCATGTTCGATATTCCGCAATGCGGCGATGAATTCGTCCCAGGTGTACCGCGAGTTCTCGAAGTACGCTGTCGAGTACAGGGCGACGATCCGGTCGCAATGCTCCAGCGCCTCGTTCATCTTCGTAACGATGGAACTTCCGGGCGGAAAGTGCCAGTCATCCAGTATGACCTTGTACCCGGCGGCATCCAACTGCCACGCCACCCACTTCGCCCAGCGCAAGTCCGAGCCGGCGTGGCTGACGAAGAAGTCGAACCGCTCCTCATTCATGACATTAAGTATGACTTACGACACTGGCCTCAACAGCCGTTAACGTGGTGCTCCTAGGCGGCGATTAGGACTGTCACCGGCACTCAGCCTTCGCAAATTTTCAGCGGAAAAAATAGGCGTAGCGCGGTCATCAAGAGCAGGCCCGTCGCCCGACGGGCCGGTGTCAGAAACGAAGCAGTCCGGCCAGCAGCAACTGGCCGGACCCGCTCCTATCATACGGTCAGCTCATACGGTCAGCAGCGACGCGCCGGACAAGCTATTGACGATCGTGCGCATCGAGGTGAACAGGACCGTGGCGCTGCACTGGTTCGGCTCGCTGCTGGGGCCGTAGTCGAATGCCGGGCCGCACTTGGCGCTGCCGCTGAGCAACGTCCCAGTGGCAGCTTGGATCATGCCGACCGCCCAGACATCGCCGGATGGGAGGCCGGCCAGGGAGATGACCGGACCGCCGCTATCCCCGGCCATCGCGGCGATTCACTCGCAGCGCAGTGACGAGCAGTCGTGGTGTGCGGGTTTCCAGCGTATTCGATGGCAAAGCCGCTGGTGCAGTACGCAATCAGCGAGGGACTGAACATAAGACCGCCGGCGTCGAACGGGGGCAAGTCGGTGTCACGGCCGATAAGCGGAGTCGCGGCCACACCCGGAACGACCCGGACCGACACGCCCAGGACGACGGTGTGGAGCGACTTCACCTGCGGAGCGCGCCGGACCGCGGCCACCGACGTGTACCGACCTTCCACCGTCAGCCCGGTGTCCCTGGCTCCCACGGCCTCGATGGCCATGATCATGAAGCCTCGCCATTCGCCTCGAGCCGCCTGCCGGTGGCGACGACCTTGATGAAGGCCAGTTCGACGGGACTGTTCGCCCGTGCGACTCGCCTTGACGAGATGGCCGCACCCGCCGATGCCGTCGTCATGAGCGCCAGCGAAATGCTGGCTATTGCGCACAACGCTATTCGGGATCGTTTCACACTGGCCTCCTCTGCGAGAAGGGCCGGATTGCCCGCCCGCCGAGCCTGGCAGTCGCCCCTCTAGCGCCCCTCTAGCGCCGCTCTATTTCTGCGTGCCGTGCATGGCCAGAACGCACGGGCGAGCCATTACGCGTGCAGCAACGTGCTGACTCGGTCGGCGTGCGGCGACCCAATCCGCCGGTAAAGCTCGAGGGCCTGGCCAAGCAAGGCGCGCGCGGCGTCAGTCTCGCCTTCTGACAGATGGCACCGGCCGATTCCCTCCAGCGCCTGGGCCTCTTCGGGCAAAGACGAGATCGCGTCAGCGATCCGCAGCGCTTCGGTGAACCGGTCGCGCGCCTGATCGGCCGCCGCCAAGCCCAGCGCCAGCTCGCCGATCGCGTTCAGCGCCTGGGCTTCTCCGAGCCGGTTACCGACACTCCGATGCAGGTCCAGAGACAGTGTCAGGCTGTCGATGGCGGCGGTGTGGTCGCCGGTCAAATGCTGGATCACGCCGAGCGAATGCAGCGCCGCCGCCTGGCCCAGGCGATTGCCGATGTCGCGCTGAGACTTCAGCTCGGCGTGGAGGTCGAGTGCCCGGGTCAGGCTCGAAATAGCCGAGGAGTAGTCACCGAGGGCCTGCTGCACGTAGTTGAGGAAGGACAGCGCGGTCGCCTCCCCGAGCTGATTTCCGTCGGCACGGTGCAGTTCGAGCGCGCGGCCGACGTCCTCGGCGGCGGCGGGATTGTTGCCGGCCAGGTGCTGGGCGTAGCCGAGAATGGCCAGCGAGTTGGCTTCGCCGCAGGAATTGCCGTGCTTGCGGTGCAGTTCGACCGCGCGGGTGAGGCTCGTGATCGCGGCCACGAAGTTGCTGCTTAATAGCTGGATATCGCCGAGATCGGTGAGCGCGTTAGCTTCCGCGGCACGGTCCCCGGTTCGCCGGGCGGCCTGAATCGCCGCGTCGTGCAGCGTCACCACCTGGTCCCACCGGCCCTGGTGGCGCAGGTAGCCGTGGATGACCGACGGAATGGCGATCGCGTAACTGGGGTGCGCGCCGGCCGCGTACATGCTGACCGCGTAAAGGTTCACGCGCTCGGCATCGAGCCAGCCGATCGCGTTCACGTTCGCGGACAGGTCAGGCGAATGCGCTGGTCGACATGTGACTTCAATGTCGGGACCGGCGGGGGGCCGGCTGGTCATGTCGCGGCTCGCGTCGGTGGCCGTGTGCAGGTAGTAGCCCAGCAGCCGTTCGACGGCCGCGTGCCGGTCAGCGGGCCGATCGGCCCCGGACAGCGCGCGGGCGTGCTCGCCGAGCAGGTCGTGGATGAGGTACCGGCCTGCTGCGGGCTCGTCGACCAGGTAGTGGTCGTAGAGATCGCCCAGGTGACGCTCGGTAGTGTCGAGGGCCGCGTCGTCGAGAGCGGCCGCAGCGTAGGCGTCGAAGCCGGTTCCCGGATGCAGCCCGAGGCGGCGGAACAATCGCCGCGGACCAGGATCAAGGTCGTGGTAGGACAGGTCGAACGCGGCCGCGACCGACAGGTTCTCCGCGTGCATCAGCCCGAGCCGGTCGTGCGCGGCGGCCACGCTAGCGGCCAGACCGCTCACCGTCCAGGATGGGTGGTGATGCAACCGCCGGGCGAGCATGCCGATGGCCAGCGGCAGATAGCCGCAACTGCTGGTCAGCTCGGCCACGGCCGGGTCACCCTCGTCCACGTCGGCCCGCCAGGCGAGCTTGACCATCAGCTCGCAGGCCTCGGCTGGCGGCAGCACGTCCAGGCTGATCGCCTGCGCGTCCTCGAGCGCGGTCAGGTGCCGTCGGCTCGTGATCAGCACCAGGCTGCCCGCCGTCCCGGGAAGCAGCGGCCGTACCTGATCGTGTCCGACCGCATCATCGAGCACGATGAGGAACCGTCGCCCGGCCAGATAGTCCCGCCAGAGCCGGACCCGGGTCTCCAAGCCCTGCGGGATGTGCTCGACGGCGACACCGGCGCTCTGCAGCAGGCTCGCGAGCGCCTGTTCTGGCTCGATGGGCGCCTGACCCGGCGTGTGCCCATGCAGTGGCAGGAAGATCTGCCCGTCGGGAAAATCCCCGGCGAGCTGATGCGCGGCGTGCACCGCCAGCGCGGTCTTCCCGACGCCGGCCATCCCGCCAACCGCGTAAATGATCACCGCGTCGCCCGAGGTCATCTGCCTGGACGAGACGCTGAGCAACTGAGCCAGCTCGGCGTCGCGGCCAGTAAAGGAACCGACATCACGTGGCAGCGTCCTGGTGGCCGCCGCGACGCCGGCATCCGGCCGAGGCGTCCTGACCCGCGTGTCCAAGGCCGCCTTCCCCAGCCGCGCGGCCGCCTCGAACCCGGCCCGGGCTGACCCGTGCAAGCTAAGCGCGTCGGCAAGCAGCCGAGCCGTCTCGCGTCGCGCGGTCCGGTTGACTCCGCGTTCCAGGTCGCTGACCGACCGGGCACTCACCTTGCCCGCCTCCGCCAGCTGCTCCTGCGTCAGCCCGGCCTCGATACGCAGCCGACGCAGCAGTTCGGCGAAGGACTCCTGACCTTGCTCAGCCACGCTCGCCGCCTTTCCTGGCGAGCCGGAATGCCCCGGCAATGCTCGGAACCTCAATCCTAAGGTCGATTAACAATTTTCCTAGCGCTAAGAGGTTGGATAAAGCAACTCAGCTAGAGCCAGGCTCGCCCAGCAAGCGCCGGTCACCGTCGTCTTTGTCGCCCGGGGCACGCTGTCGTGACGAACCGCCTCCGGCACGGAACAGCCGGTCCTCCTCGATTGTTCAGGTAGTAGCGAAACATCGGGGAGGAAACAAGATGCGCCGCACAAAGGACCAGGCGTTTAACCCTGCGGAGATCCAGAAGACCGACGAGCAGTGGCGCCAGGAACTAACCCACCAGCAGTACCAGGTGCTGCGCCGCGCGCACACCGAGCCGGCCTTCACCGGCAAGTACGTCCGCACAAAGGACGACGGTTCCTACAGCTGCGCCGGCTGCGGCAGCGTGCTGTTCCAGTCCGGAGCCAAGTTCGAGTCAGGCACCGGCTGGCCGAGCTTCTACGAGCCGGCCATCGCCGAGGCCGTTGAACTCCGGCCGGACAACAGCTATTTCATGCGCCGCACCGAGGTTGTCTGCCGCCGCTGCGGCGGTCACCTCGGCCACGTCTTCAACGACGGGCCGGCGCCGACCGGCAAGCGCTACTGCATCAACTCGTGCTCACTGGACTTCGGGCCGACCACCGAGGACAACCCGGCTTAATTCCCGCCAACGCCGCCATCAGGCGCTAGCCGGAAATGGTAGGCGTGGTGATAGGTGAACCCCATCCGCTCATAGAGCGTGCGAGCCGCTGCGTTACCGGTCTCGACCTGAAGGTAGAGACCAAGCGCGCCGCGGCTCGCGGCTATTTTGGCCAGCGCCGCCGTCATGTTTCGAGCCAGTCCTTGGCGGCGGTACCGCGGTTCGACCCGGATCGCCATCAAGCCGGCCCGGCCTCGAGCGATCGCTATCCGACCGATCGCGATCGTCTGGCCCGCTGCCTTGATCGAGCCGAACGCCTGCCAGGGAGCTGACCTGAGAACTTGGCCAGCTACCGGCGGCGGTCTATCCTCATGCCAGCGGTAGCAGGCTAGCCAGTCATCGTCTGGCTCTTCCGCCAACTCGACCCATGCCGCCTCGTCCCGGCCCAGGCGGTCGGCTACGGCCTCCAGCGGCGCGGTCATCACCAGCGCAGGACGCTGTTCGCCCGGCTGGTGAAACCTGCGGCCGCGCGGAGCAGCCAGTCCCCCAGCCTGCCCTCATCCGGTGCCCGCCAGATCTCGGCGGCAGCCAGCTCCAGATCGGCGATAGATACCGTCATATCGGCCTATTATGGCCAGGCGTTCAGGAGGCCTGGCGGCGCGCCCTCAGCTTCGTGATCCACTTCGCGATCAGGTTAGAACATGCCATCACCTCCCTGCTATCAACCAGGGGACCCTGTTCGTCAGCGAAGCGACGGTCAAAACCCACGTGAACCGGATCTTCACCAAGACCGGCTCGGTCAACCGCGTCCAGGCGATCCGCTGCACCAACGCCAACGGCCACACCGGCTCCGAACTCCGCTAGTCCTCAGGCCCACGACAGCGCTGACCCCCAGCTGTCGTTCCGCACCGGTGAGCAACAACAGCGCTGACCCGGAACCGTCACTGGGACTACAGCAGCGGGCCATAGCTGCTGTAGCCGGGTGGCTGCCCACAACGGCTAGGGCCATTGCTGGGGTAGCAAGCCCGCGTGATCGTTGCCGGCAGGCACTGATTAAAGGCAAGCGCTGCGGACAGCGTCGCTGACCGCTGCCATGTGCCTGGTTCCGGCCGCCCTCGTGACCAGCTGGTTGGTGAGGTAGGCCATCACCAGCTGGCGCTCGGGGTCGGCCCAGGCCAGGCACGCGTAGCTACCGTTGTGGCCGAACGTCTGCTTGCTGGCCAGTGCGCCCATCGCGCCGGAGCCGCCCAGCACGCCGCGTTCACCGCCGAGCTGGAAGCCGGCCGCCCAGCGCACCGGCAGCTTGAGGAACCGGTCAAGCTCCCCGTTGGTAGACGGGGTGATCGCGACGGCCAGCGTCGACGGCGCCACCACGCCGCCGTCCAGCAGGGCCTGGTAGAACCGGGCGACGTCGCGGGCCGTGGCGGACAGGCCGGCGGCCGGGATCACGGCCCGCCGAGTTCGCGGCCGGTTGATCACGAACTGGCTGGCCAACCGGGCGGGATCGCGGCTGCGCACCGGGACCGACCGGTGCCACTGCTCGTCCGGCAAGCCAAGAAAAGAGTCGCGCAGGCCGAGCGGGCCGAGGAACTCGTTCTGCACGAACTCCGTCAGCGGAATTCCGGAGATCCGCTGGACCAGCTCGCCAAGAATGAACCCGAAGCTAAGGATGTGGTAGGCCGGCCCCTCGCCTGGTGGCAACGACGGCTTCGAGGTCTCGATCGCCCGGATCGAGGCGTCCCAGTCGGTCATGGTCAGCGCGTCGGCGGCCATGCTGCGGGCGACCGGCAGTCCACCCCGGTGCTGGAGCACCTGCCGCACGGTGATCGTCTGCTTGCCGTGCTGGCCGAACTCGGGCCAGTAGCGGGCGACCGACTCGTCCAGCGACAGTTCACCGCGCTCGGCCAGCAGGTGCACGGCCAGTGCAACCAGCGGCTTGCTGGCCGAGAACAGCCAGAACAGCGAGTCGTCCCGGCAACCGTAAGAGCGGTCGGCCACGACCTGGCCCTGATGGATCACGCAGAGCTGGGCCGCGCCGCCGCGAGCCCGGATGAGAGCATCAGCTTCAGACAGATCGGCCAAGCCCATGCTGGTATTACACCGGTTCGCGATCCGGCTAAGCTCGCTACCCCATGACTGAGTCAGCTAGCTGGCGAGTGCAGTGGTGGAAGCGCCACGACGCGGATCCGGAGGGACCGTTCGTCGACGCCGCGTCGCTCGGAATCATCGGCAGCACCGACCCGCAGGTCGTGACTTGTGCGCACTACCTCTGTGCCGGCCGGATGCCACCGCATCTGTGCCCCCCTGATGTCGTTGCGTCCGGGGAAGCTACCGCCTCTGTGCCCTCCTGATGTCGCTCTGGCCGCACCGGTGCCCTCCTGAGGTGGTTGCGTCCCAGGAAGCTACAGCATCAGGGGGGCACCGATGCTGCTGACCAGCGAGCGCGCCGCGCCCCGAACTAGCCCAGCACCTCATCCACGAACTCGCGCATGACCGACTGGAATAGCTCGGCTTCCTCGAACTGGGGCGAGTGCCCGGACCGCTCGAAGACCACCAGCCTGGAGTTCGGGATCAGCTCGGCGATCGCCTCCGCCGACGAGACCGGGGTGATCCAGTCGGTCCGCCCGACCGTGACCAGCGTCGGGCAGCGCACCGCAGGCAGTGAGGGCTTGAGATCGTAAGCCGGCATGTTGTGCTGGAAACACCAGTTGTGCGCCTCGTAGCGATACTTGCCCGCCTCGACTCGCGCGGTGGACGCCGCCTCGTCGTACTCAAAGTCGTACAGCGGGATGATGTCGGCCCAGCGCGCCTTCAGATCCTCGTTGTCGTAGATCTCGCCTTTCCAGTACCGGTTGAAGTTGTCCCAGTTGATCTCGACCCGGTCCTGGTTGCGGGCGTTCTCGTAGGCTCGTTCCAGGTTGGAATTGTCGGCGGACGTGTCGCGCAGGATCATCCCGGTCGTCCGGTCCGGGTACGCGATCGCGTACTCCATCGCGATGAAGCCGCCGTAGGAACCGCCCGCGACCATGACCTGGTCGGCCCCAATCCACCGACGCAGGCCGTCCATGTCGGCCGCCCACTGCGCGTGCGAGAACGGCGGCTTGCCTTCGCTGTCGCCGCACCCCCGCGCGTCGAACACGATCACCCGCATCCGGTCCGACAGCGGGCCGAACGTAGACTTCGGCTCGGCCAGCGACCCGATCCCGCCTCCCCCATGGTGGGCAATCAAGACTGGGGCGCCCTCCGGCCCGAGTACCTCGACGTTGAGTTCGTTGTCGTTGATCGTGACCCGCATGACGGTCCCCCTTCAGTTCGGTATTACAGCCCGTCGGCCAGCAATCGCCAGAGTTGCTCCCACGCCGCCATTCCCTCGCGCAGCCGACGGATGCGCAGGAACTCGTTCGGCGCGTGCAACTTCTCATCGGCGGTCGAGAACGAGAAGAACAAGGTCTTGACCCCGAGCGCGGACTCGAACAGCTCGGTGGCCGGCAGCGTGCCCGGCACGCACGCCTGCAGCACCGCCTCGCCCGGGTAGACCGCCTCGAGCGCCGCGGTGGCCGCGCGGATGGCGGGATGGCTGGCCGGGATCGTGTAGGCGGCCACCCTGGCGGCGTCGGGCCGCACCGTGACCGTGGCCCCGGACGTGGGCCGAGCCCGGACGTGCGCGGCGATCGCCTCGAGCACGGCGTCCGGGTCCTGGCCGGGTACGAGCCTGCACGACACATGCCCGACCGCGACGTGCGGGATCACGGTGTATTTGCCGCCGGCCCTGATGCCATTGACATCGAGCGTGGGCCGCTCCCACAAACGTTCTAGCGTGGAGTAACCACGCTCGCCATGAGCCTCTGGCAGCCCCAGTTCTTCCACAAATTTTTGCGCAGAAAAATTTACGGTGGCTATTTCGTTGCGGCGACCGGCGCTAAGCGCAGGGATTCCGTCGTAAAAGCCGTTGACGGCGACCGTGCCATCGGGGTCGTGCAAGCTCGCGAGGATTTCGCAAAGGACGTGCACGGGGTTGACCACGGTGCCGCCGTACCGGCCTGAGTGCAGGTCGCTGGCCGCGCCCTGCACCGTGATGTCCAGGCTGACCAGGCCCTTGGATGCGAGCGAGACCGACGGCTCGGTCGGTCGCCACATCGCGCCGTCGGCCGAGACGACCAGGTCGGCGGCTAGCTCGCCGGCGTGTTCGCGCACGTAGGCGGGTAGGTGCGGGCTGCCGATCTCCTCCTCGCCCTCGAACAGGAACTTGATGTTAAGCGGGAGCGCACCGTGTTGGGCGATGAACGCCTGCGCGGTCTTGAGCACGACGTAAATCGGGCCCTTGTCGTCAGTCGCGCCCCGGCCGCGCACGACGTCGCCGTCGGTGGTGAGCTCGAACGGCGGGGTGATCCACTCGGCATCGTCGCCGGTCGGCTGCACGTCGTAGTGGCCGTAGACGAGGATCGTGGGGGCGTTCGGGGCGCCGAGCCAGTCGGCGCGGACCACGGGATGGCCTTGCGTCGGCTCGATCCTGGGGCTGGCGAACTCAAGCTGGCCGGTGAGCCATTCGGCCGCCTGGCGCATGGTGTCCAGAGCGGCGTCCCGGCTGACGCTCGGGATCGCGACGAACTCGGCTAGCTCTTCGATGTACCGGGTGTCGTTGGGCTCGAAGGCGAGGCGATCAGAGTTCATACCGTCAGCGTCCATTGTGTCAGAGCAGCGCACTGCCGCCGTCAATCGCTATGGTCTGCCCGGTGACCCAGCCCGACGCCTCCGCCGCGAAGAACCGGACGCCGTTCGCGATGTCGGCCGGATCGCCCAGCCGGCGGGTGGCGATGCCGCGCACCAGTTCGGCCTGGCCACCCGGGCCGTAGCTTTCCCACTGCTTCAGCGTGGTCGGGTTGGACAAGATGAAGCCGGGCGCGATGCAGTTGACCGTGATGCCGAACGGGCCAAGCTCGTGCGCCATCTGCCGGGTGAAGCCGATCTGAGCGGCCTTCGCGCTCGCGTACGCCTGGATGCCGGTCTTGCTGACGGTCAGCCCCGCGGCCGAGGAGATGTTGACGATCCGGCCCCAGCGGCGCTCCTTCATGGCGGGCACGACGGCGCGGGTGCAGAAGAACGCGCTGGTCAGGTTGGCGTTCACAACCGCGTGCCACTGGGCGTCGGTGACTTCCTCGAGCGGCTGGCCAACCTGGCCGACGACTCCCCCGGCGTTGTTGATCAGGATGTGGACGGGCGGGAGGCTGGCGAAGAAGTTCTGCACGGCGGTCGAGTCGGTCAGGTCGGCCAGGTCCTTGTCGACGCCGTACACGTCCGCGCCGCCCTCGGTCATCGCGGCGGCGATCGCCGAGCCGATACCGTGGGCGGCGCCCGTGACCACCGCCGTCTTGCCGGTCAGATCCCTCAGACCACTCTTCATGGCCAGAACCATACTGCAACCACCTAATTCGGGCTGTGCTAGCCCACCCCGCCGGCTGACCCGCTAACCATTCCGGGTCTCCGGTGACACGTGATCGCGCCAGGAGTGCTCGGGGACGAAGCCGAGTGCCTGACGTGCGCGTTCGAAGGACAGCAACGTGGCGGTGCCGGGGACGGCCGACTTGAGCGGGACGCCGGGATAGACCTCGCGCATGAGATCCTCCGATGGGCGGGTCATCACGGTGTCGGCGGCGGCGATGATGTAGCTGCTCGCGCCGGTGACGTCGGCGGTGAGCGCCCGGCGGCAGGCCTGGGCGGCGTCGCGTTCGTCGATGTAGCCCCACAGGTTCCATTTGCGGCGGGACGGGTCATCCCAGGACTGCGGGAAGTCCTCGGTGTACTCGGCCGGGCCGAGGATGTTGGAAAACCGCAGCGCGACAAACGGGATCCCGGACCAGCCGGCGATCTGCTCGGCGATCGTCTCGCTGGCGACCTTGGACAGGGCGTAGGTCGAGGTCGGCACCGGGTAATGGTCCTCGTCGATCGGCGCGTACCTGGGCGGGGTGTCGAAGGGCAGCCCGAGCGTGGTCTCGCTGGAGGCCCAGACGACCCGGCCCAGGCCGTGCTCGGCCGCCGCGTGGAACACGTTGAAGTTCATCGTGATGTTGTTGTTGAACGTGACGGCCGGGGTGCGCAGGCCAGGGGCGGGGATGTTGGCCAGGTGGATCACCGCGTCCATGCCCTTGAGCACCTCGAAGGCCTGGCCGTAGTCGGTCAGGTCGGCCACCAGGAAATCGACCTGCTCGATGACCGTGCCGTCATCCGGCGGCATGTACATATCGGTGGCGAGCACGCGGTGTTCGCCTCCGAACAGGTCCGTCACCACGGCCCGTCCTGCTCGTCCGGCCGCACCCGTCACGCATACCTTCATGTCGCTGCCCTGCCTTTCGCGGGTCTACATCAACTCCAACCACCTCTAGGCGGCCGGTCGCTCCGACATCGGGGAAAGATTGATGTCGCTGACGCAGCATCATTCTTTCCCCGATGTTGTGACAGGGCTGAGGACGCCAGCTATTACAGTCGAACTCGTGAGCGATGCTGTGATCGAGGTCGATGATCCGCGCGCGACTGACGTGCGCGAACTGCTGCGGCGGCATCTGGAGTTCGCCCGGGCGACGACACCGCCGGAAGGCGTGTTCGCGCTGGAAGCCGACGAACTGGCCGATCCGGCGGTGACGTTCTTCAGCTGTCGGCTGGACTGCGCCCTGGTCGCGGTCGGCGCGCTCAAGCAACTGGACGGCGAGCACGCCGAGATCAAGTCCATGCACACCGCACAGGCCGCTCGCGGGCGCGGGATCGGCCGGGCAATGGTCGATCATCTGCTCGCGGTAGCCCGCGAACGGGGCCTGCGCCGGGTCAGCCTGGAGACCGGGAACATGGCCGAATTCGCGCCCGCCCGGTCTTTGTACGAAGGGGCGGGCTTCGTGCACTGCGGCCCGTTCGGCGACTACCGGGCCAACGCCACCAGCGCGTTCATGACCCTGGACCTGACCGGGAACGCGTGACCGGCCAGGCACTCGCCCCGGCGACCGCGGAGCAGATCGCCGCCGCGCGTACCGCCGCCAACGCCCTCGGCCTGTACTTCGGGCTCGCCGACCCGGCCGGACGGTACTGGCGATCGACGACGCTGCTCTATTCGCCCGAGGCCAGCCCGCTCGACGGACTGCTCGACTCGACCCAGGAAAGACTCGGCGGCTGCGAACGCCGGGTCGCGGCGTCTCTGTTCTACCAGGGCTTCGCGGCCCGGCTGCTGTCACCGCAACTGGGCTGCCTCGCGACTGGCGGCTGCCTCCCCGCTCTGCCGGCCGATCAGCTTAGCTGGCGTGAGCCAGCCACGGAGGTGATCGGGCTCGGCCTGCCGGCCGGCCCCGGCTGGACAGGACCAGTACCAGCGCTCCTGGACCAGCTGCTCACCGAGAGTTTCACCGCGCATCTGCGACCGCTCGCCACCGCTATCAGGACCCGGGTGAAGATCTCGGCTGAGCTGCTCACCGGCAACGCCGCCTCGGCCCTGATCAGCGGCCTGCGCCTGCTCGACCGGCGACTGGGAAACGACGGCTGGCGCCCGCTAGCCGCCCGCGCCCTAGCCGACCGGGCCCTGCACGGCTCGGGCACCCTGCGAGCAGCCGATACAGCCGAAGCACCCGAAGCAGCCGAGCCCGCCTTCGTCCGCCGCAGCTGCTGTCTGTACTACCGCACCCCGGCCGGCGGCCTGTGCGGCGACTGCCCGCTCGCCTTACGGCACCGCACCCAAACCGGCCGAGCGCCCGGCACGATATGAATGTCAGACCGGCACGCCCGTTCACGGAAGCAGGAGCCCGATGATCTTCATCACCGCTAAGTTCCAGATCAAGCCCGAGTTCGCGGACCAGTGGCCCCAGATCGCAGCCGAGTTCACGCAGGCCACCAGGTCCGAACCGGGCTGCCTGTGGTTCGACTGGTCAAGGAGCGTCGAGGACCAGAACGAGTATGTGCTGGTCGAAGCGTTCCGCGACGGCGACGCCGGTGGCGCCCACGTGCAGTCAGACCACTTTAAGAAGGCACAGCAGACAATGCCGCCGCACCTGGTCAGCACGCCCAAGATCGTCAACTTCGTAGTGGACCAGGACGACTGGTCCCTGCTCGGCGAAATGGCCGTCCCGGAATAAATACGTTTTCGAGCTGTATCCACCGATCCGACCGGTTCTCGCGCCTCCGGCCGCGCACGCCAGACCCGATGAATACGCGCATTCATATGGCTAGCCAAAAGATGAATAAGCGCATTCATATGGTTTTTCGGGGATGAATATGCGCATTCATCTTCTGGACTCACTCCAGGATCAGATGAAACCGCACATTCATCACTAGCCCAGTGTGCGTGAACTCCACGATCGTGCCGTCGATGTTCCCATCGCTGCTCGGCTCGCCCAGAAATGCCTGCAATCGTTCGCCAGCAGCTCGCCGCCGCCTAGGCGATCAGGTCAACCGCTCCTGACTTCAGGTCGTAGCGGCCGCCTACGATCTCCAGCCCCTGCTCCGCGATCAGCTTCGCCAGCAGCGGGTCGGCCTTCAGCTCGGCCACGGTGAGCCGGACCTGCGCCCGGACCATGTTCTCGGTCAGATCGCCCGGCTCGCGAACGGCTACCTGGTAGGCCGGACGCAGCGCGTACACAACCGCCCCGATATGGCCAGGTGCCTGCTCGCCGGTCTGAATTGACTTGATCGCGGCGAGGATCGCCCCGCACTCGCTGTGCCCTAGCACCACGATCAGCCGGGCCGAGGGGTAGCCGTTAGGCCCGAACTCGGCACCGCCGAGCTCGACCCCCTGATCCAACACCTCGGCGCCGCTCCTGATGACGAACAGGTCCCCGATCCCCTGGTCAAACACGATCTCCGGCGGAACCCGCGAATCAATACACGAGAACACCACCGCAAACGGATCCTGGTGACTAGCGATCTCTTCGCGCCGCGCGACGGTCTGATGCGGGTGCTCAAGTTCCCCGGCAACCCATCGCTGGTTACCTTGCATCAACTTCAACAGGGCATCCCGCGCGTCCACCATGACCTATTTTCTACCCCAACCGCCGAATAACATCAAAATTCAAATCGCGTTTCGGTGAGAAAGCTTTCCGGTGGTCGCCGGCTAGGCGGGCGGCTGACTCGGCCCCGGGGTTTGCGTGCTGCGCGCGAGTTCGGCCCAGCGGTGGCGGCCAAGCTGGTCAAGCGTGTCCGCGAGCCAGGTGCGTACCTGCGGGTGCAGCCGGGCGGCCGCCAGATCCGCCCGGTCCTTCGGCCGGTCCAGGTGAGCCTTATGCAGCAGCGCCAGCTCAGGTCGCAGGTAGCTGATCCCGTCGATGACCTGCAAGGCCCGGTCCCACGGCACCTTGACCCGATGGTCTTTCTTGAACACCCATTCGTCCGGGCCGTAGTCGGCGCTGCGGTCGATCAGGATATCCAGCCGCCAGGGCTGACTGGAATCGCGCCGCAGCCAGAGCTGCTCGCGTCCTTTGAGCATTGTGTCCGGCGGCAGCAACGGCCGGAGCGTCCCCTCGTGAGCCTCCCACAGGTGCCAGCCGGACAGGTGCGCGCGCAGGGCGTCGAGGCTGCGGACGTCCACCGCCATATCGGTGTCGTCGTGTGGCCGGGCAGCCGATCCTGCTCTGGCCGCCCGGCCGCCGGCGATCCACCACCGCACTCCTGATCCCGCGAGCAACTCGGCGACCTGCCCCGGCTGAAGCGGGTCCCAAGGACCGTAGAGCGCCAAGGACTGCTCTTCGTCAAGCTCATCCAATGCTCGGGCGAAGGCGCGTCGCATCTACGCGGTCTGTCGCAGTTAGCGGGAAATCAGCCACGCTATTTACTCGGCTGTGGCACGTGGCAATGGATTTTCGGGTTCACGCCGACGTAGTTCAGCGGCCCGGCCACGATCGTGACGAGGATGGTTCCGGCTCGCGCGCACGACACGTTGCCGTTGTAGTAGCCGCGTTGCGCGCCGGCGATTACGCCGATGATGAGCCAGATGACGAGAATGATCGCGCCAATCTTCATGGCAGCCTCTTCCGGTTCGGTAAAGGGCGGTCGCCATGACCGCCCTCGCCGCGCGGCCTGAGCTTGCGTGCTTGGCGGCCAGACCGCGCGGGCGAGCCGGAACTACCTCCGAATCGGTGGGATAAACGCGAAGATCTTCCGGCCTTGGGGCTTACCGACCGGAGCATGTTTAACCGCCATCAGCGGGGCAGTGTGAACTCCCATACCGACGAAAGGAACGGCCCATCATGCTTCTTGTCATCGCTGTCCTGCTACTGGCGGCGCTGCTGTTCGGACTCGGCTTCGCAGTGCACCTGCTGTGGTGGATCGCCATCATCGTGCTGGTCCTCTGGGTGCTCGGCTTCTTCCTCAGGAGCGGCAGCAGCGCGGGCTCCAGACGCTGGTACCGCTGGTAAGCAGGTGAAGACGTTCTGGTGGCTGGCCGCTGGCGGGATCTTGCTGTTCGCCGTCAGCGGCCAGCCGTCTTTCCTCAACCTCAAGACCATCGGCCTGATCTTGATCGGCCGAGGAGTCGCCGGGCTGTGGTTCGAGGTCGGTCCCGACCGGCGCGCCAGCTTCGCCCGGCAGCTCAAGATCGTCGTCAGCCAGGGATCGGCCGTTGCCGAATCGGTGACCGCCGACCTGGCCCGTGACGATCGCAACAGAGTTCCATTTGGCGACTTGCTGTTGTCCCGCCGCGCTGGCGGCGGGGACCGGACCTAGCCCGGCCAGCCGGGAATGCCACTAAGAAGGGCTGGAGACTGATGAAAACAGCGACAAGCCTGACGGTAATCGCGATTGGCGCGATCCTCGCGTTCGCCGTCACAGCGAGCCCTAGCTTCCTGAACGTGCAGATAGTCGGCTGGATCTTGGTGATCACCGGTGTCATCGGCCTGGCCTTGTCGCGCAACCACCGGGAGTGGCTGCGCCGGACGGTGATCGTACGCGGCTCGCCGGATAACTCCCAGGCCAGCCGGCGGCGCGCGCCCCGGCGGCGCGCGCCGCGCCAGCTGGTCTCGGCCGAGTCGGTGGAGGCCGCTCATGCCGCGCCCGCGCCTGCGAGCACAAGTGCTCAGGCGGCCGCCCCGCAGGCGCCCGCGTCGCCGGAAGCGCCCACCGAGGTGTTCGAGCCGGTGACAATTGAAGAGTTCACGGAGCAGTGAACGCTGCCCTGGTCACGAGCCTTCATCCGGCTGAATCGCCGCCGGACAATCGCCTGTCAGTCGGACTGATCGCGATAGCGCTATACGCGAGTATGCTGCGGGTCGATGAACAGACCAGCGATAGCGTGCGAGGAATAGGCAGGATGTTCCGGATAGGAACGGCAAACGGGACGAATGCGCCTGAAATCTCTTTGCTGTTGATCGAGGACGACGAAGCGGACTCGCTGCTGACCAGGGAACTCCTGCACGATACGGGCCTTGCGATCTCCTTGACGTGGCAGCAGAGCATCGGGGCCGCGGTGCCGGAACTGGCCAAGTCCCCCGTCTGCGTGCTGCTCGACCTCGGCCTGCCGGACTCGCAGGGCTTCGAGGGGCTGCACCGAGTGCTCGAACTCGCTCCCGACGCCGCCGTGCTGGTGCTGACCAGCGCGAACGACGAATCGCTCGGCATTAGCGCGGTGACCGCCGGCGCTCAGGACTACCTGATCAAGGGCCAGGTCGACGGCACCATGCTGGGCCGGTGCATCAGGTACGCGATCGAGCGGAAGCGAGCCGATGAGTCGGCGCGCCAGCTGCACGAGGCCGCGATCCGCCAGGCCGAGTACGCCCGCCTCGAACGCGGCCTGCTGCCGGTGCCGATCCTGAACGACGCCACCTTGTATCACGCGCTGAGCTACCGGCCCGGTCGCGACCAGGCCCTGCTCGGCGGCGACTTCTACGACCTGATCGAGCTCGACGACGGCACGCTGCACGTGCTCATCGGCGACGTGGCCGGCCACGGGCCGGACGAGGCGGCGCTCGGCGTCTGCCTGCGAGTCGCCTGGCGGACGCTGGTGCTGTCCGGGCGCGAACCGCACCAGACGCTGTCCTGCCTGCAGGAAGTGCTCGAGCGCGAGCGGCACAGAAAAGAGGTCTTCGCGACCGTCGCGATGGTCAGCCTCAACGCCAAAACCGGCATCGGCAGCCTGAGGCTCGCCGGCCATCCCCCGCCTCTGGTGCTCGGCCGGACGCCCAGGGTGCTCACCGAGGGGCGGCCGGGTCCTCCCCTTGGACTCTTCGACGTGGAGTGGCCCCCGATTCCGATCTCGCTTGGCGAGAAGTGGTCGCTAATGCTCTACACCGACGGCCTGATCGAAGGTCGGGGTGGGCCGGGCCGCGAGATCCTCGGCGTGGACGGGCTGGTCGAGCTGATCTCGGAGTCGGCCGAAAACTATGACCTGCCCGACTTCCCCGAGTCGTTGCCCGACACACTGGTCAAGCAGGTCGAGCGGCTGAACGGCCAGCCCGTGGCCGACGATGTGGCCGTGCTGGTGGTGGGGCGACGCCCGTGACCGATTCGCCGGGCAGGCCAACCGCGACCGTTGAGCGGGACGCGGCGGCCAGGATCTGGGCACGGACGCGGCTGACTTCCGCCAGCCGCCGCTGGTCGCTGAAGCGCCGGCTCGGCTATGCGTTCGCGGTGGCCGGAGTGCTTCTCGTGGCCACCTGCGTGGTCGGCGGGCTGGCGCTAGCCGCGACGATCAAGGCGGTCAACCTTCAGGTCAACCGGCTCGACCCGGCGCTGCGCTATAGCAGCTATCTGTACAACTCCTATATCGACCAGGAGACCGGGGTCCGGGGCTACGCGCTGACCAACGGGCAATCGGACTTCCTGCAGCCCTACACCCGGGGAGTAAGCACGGCCGCCCGCAACAAGAAGATCTTGCACCAGCTCGTGGACCCCTACCCCAAGCTACGGGCCGACCTGAATACCGCGATTACCCGCGCCGACCAGTGGTCGGCCGCGTATGCGGTGCCCGTGCTCAATACGGTGCGAATCCACGGGACCGTGTCCGACTCCACCGAGGTGACCGGCAAGAACGACTTCGACGCGTTCAGGAAGGCCGTCCAAGCGTTCAACAGCGAGACTCTCACCGAGCGCATGTCCTCGCTCACCGAACTGCATCAGGCGACGGACACGACTGTCATCGTGGCGGCATCCGGGGCGTTGCTGCTCCTGCTCGGCGGCGTGGCAGCGTGGGCCGGGCAGGTGCGGTGGGTGCGGCGGCCACTTGAGTCAGTCCGGCGCGAGACGCAGACCGTAGCCTCCGGCGACCTGAACCACCAGGTCCAGATCTCCGGCCCGCGCGAGTTCTCCGAGCTCGCCTCCGACGTCGAGGCGATGCGACAGCAGCTCATCTACAGCCTCGACGACCTCTCGTTCAAGGCATCTGAGCTCGAGCGATCCAACCGGGAGCTCGAGCAGTTCGCTTACGTCGCCTCGCACGACCTGCAGGAGCCGCTGCGCAAGGTGGCCAGCTTCTGCCAGATGCTGGAGAGCCGGTACGCCGAGCAGCTCGATGAGCGCGCCAAGCAGTACATCGCCTACGCGGTCGACGGCGCCAAGCGCATGCAGGGGCTGATCAACGACTTGCTGGCGTTCTCGCGCGTTGGCGAGCCAGGAACCAGCTTCGGCCCGGTCGACCTCAACGAAGCGGCCGGCCGCGCCGTGTCCGAGCTGGAGGCCGCGGTCGAGGACAGCGACGCGACGATCACGGTCGACCGGCTCCCGGTCGTGCCCGGCGAGCGCGGGCTTTTGATCCAGCTGTTCGCCAACCTGATCGGCAACTCGATCAAGTTCCGGCGGGTGGACGTGCCGCCGGTGATCAGGATCACGGCCGAGCAGAAGAACGGTGAGTGGGAGTTCGCCTGCAAGGACAACGGGATCGGAATCGAACCGAATTACCGCGAGCGGGTCTTCGCGATCTTCCAGCGGCTGCATCCCCGTGACGCCTATCCGGGCACCGGCATCGGGCTCGCCTTGTGCCGGAAGATCGTGGACTTCCACGGCGGAAAGATCTGGATCGATGATCAGGAGACCGACCAGCCAGGAACCGTCATAAGGTGGACGCTGCCCAGCACGATAACGCGCCCGGGGGTCCGTGATGGCGCCTGGTGACGAGGCGGGGACCATGATCCAGGTGCTGCTCGTCGAGGACGACCCTGGTGATGTGCTCATCACCAGGGAGGCGTTCGAGGAGAACAAGGTCCGCAACCAGCTCAACGTGGTCAACGACGGCGTGAAGGCGCTCGCCTACCTGCGGCGGGAAGGCGGCTACGCCGACGCGCCGAGGCCTGACCTCATCCTGCTCGACCTGAACCTGCCCAAGATGGGCGGGCACGAGGTGCTTGAGCAGATCAAGTCGGACGCTGACCTGCAGCGCATCCCGGTGGTAGTGCTCACCACTTCCGACGCCGAGGAAGACGTGCTGCGAAGCTACAACCTGCACGCTAACGCGTACGTGACCAAGCCGGTCGACTTCGAGCGCTTCCTGAGCGTCGTGCGCCAGATCGACGACTTCTTCGTCAGCGTCGTCAAGCTGCCCAGGAACTCAACTCACTAGCAGCTGATCTGGGCCGTAAGCTCCTGGCATGAGCGAAGAGCCTGGTCAGCTGGCCGCCCTGCTCGCGAGCTGGCGGGACGAGCTGGCCGCCTGGGCCATCCCCACAGCCATCACCGCCACGGTCACCGAGGCGCCTTGGGTACTGCCGACCCAGGTCTTCGCCCGGCGCGCGGATCTGTTCAGCGCGAAACCGGTCGGCGCGTCCTTCGAGCAGGCCTGGGCGGCGCTCGATCCGCCCGGCAGCGTGCTCGACATCGGCTCGGGCGCAGGGGCCGCCAGCCTGCCGCTCGCGCCCCGGACCACCGAGCTGACCGCGGTCGATGAGAACCAGCGCATGCTCGACCTGCTCGGTGAGCGGGCCGCGGCCCGCTCGCTAAAGTTCCGCCGCGTGAACGGCAGCTGGCCGCAGGCGGCCGAGGACGAGCAGCTGCCGCCCAGCGACGTGGTGACCTGCCACCACGTGCTGTACAACGTGCCCGACCTGGAGCCGTTCCTGGCCGCGATGACCACCCATGCCCGCCGCGTGGTCGTCGTCGAGATGACCTTGACGCACCCGCTGACCTCGCTCAACGAGCTGTGGTACCAGTTCCACGGGCTGCGCCGACCGACCGGGCCGACGGCGGCCGACATACTGGCGATCCTGGCCGCGATGGGGGTCCGCTGCGATTCGCGGCAATGGCAGCGGCCGGGTGGAGGAGACTATCCGAGCATGGCCGAGCTGGTGGATGTCACCCGGCGCCGGCTGTGCCTGCCCCCGCAGCGGGCCGGTGAGGTCGAATCAGCGCTGGTCGCAGCCGGGGTCGACCCAGACCACCCCGCCGATCTCGGCTCATCGGGCCGCGAGGTGATGACGATCTGGTGGGACGGCAGCGCCGCGGGGGTTGAGGGGGTCGTCCCCCTCAGCCAGCACCGCGCCGAGAAATAAATCCTGATCGGGCCAGCCAATTTGGCTACTGGCGCGTCATGTTGTAGAGACGATTAGACACTGACGCGACGTGAGGCAGTTTGCTATGACGGATTTTGAGGATTGGTATCGCGGCGGAGCAGGCCCAGGAGGCGCTGGCGCTGAACCGCCGACGGCAGGTGGCGCGGGATATACCGCGGCCGGGCCGGGCGCGACCGTGCCGCCCGGCGGCTACGCCAATGCTGATCGGCTGACTCAGCCAGGGGTTTCGCCGACCCGGCCAGCTCCTGGGGCCAGTGCTGGCGGATCGGGCGCGCCTGGAGGCAGTGCGTGGCCCTCGCAGCCGCCCGCGCAAGGCCCGCAAGGCCCGCAAGGCCAGGGCGGCCCGGGCGGCCCGGGCGGCGGACGCGGCAGCCGGCGGGCGACCCAGGCCAATTACGGCGGTCCGCGCCGGACCGGCTGGCGGCGCTGGCTGCGCCCGAAGCCGATCGCGCTTGGGCTGGTGGTGCTGATCTGCCTGGCCCTGGCCGGCACCGTGGCCACCTATTTCTGGCTTGATTCGAAGCTGACCAGGAAGAGCGTTCTCAACAACTACGCCGGTCGCCCGGCCCAGGGCGACGGCACGACCTGGCTGGTCACCGGCTCCGACAGCCGCCAGGGCCTGTCCAACAAGCAGATCAGGAAGTTCTCGACCGGCTTCGACATCGGCGGCATGCGGTCGGACACGATCATGGTCGTCCACATTCCGTCCGGCGGCGGCCGGCCGCTGCTGATGAGCATTCCGCGTGACTCCTACGTGCCGATCCCCGGCTACGGCAGCAACAAGATCAACGCTGCCTTCGCCTTCGGCGGCCCCAGGCTGCTGGCCGAGACCGTGCAGAATCTCACCGGCCTGCGGATCGACCATTTCATGGAAATCGGGTTCGGCGGATTCGTACGCGTCGTCGATGCGATCGGTGGCGTCCGGATCTGCCTGAAGGCCCCGCTCGATGACCCGTCGTCCGGCCTGCACCTGTCGAAGGGCTGCCACACGCTCAGCGGCGGTCACGCTCTCGGCTTCGTGCGGAGCAGGCACACCTTCTCTACCCAGGACCTGCAGCGGATCCAGAACCAGCGGATCTTCCTCAAGGCCCTGCTGACGAAGCTCACCAGCACCGGCGTGATCTTCAACCCGTTCTCCGCCCTGCCGGCCGCTTCTGGCGTGAGCGGCTCGCTTGAGGTGGACAACGGCACCAGCCTGTACCAGTTGCTGGGAGTGGCGTTCGCGCTGCGGAACCCGATCACGACCACGGCCCCGATCTCGAACTCGAACTACCAGGTGAACGGCCAGGACGCCCTGCTGCTGAGCTCGGCCGAGCTGAAGGAGATCGCGACCGACCTCAACGCCGGCAAGCCAGTCCCCAAGTCCCTGATCACCGGCTCGAAGCAGTCCGGCTAGCCCGCTACGGCATTCAGAGGGACTAGAGGTCGTCTTCAGGTAACGCTCAGGCTGATGAACAATGATAGGGAGATGAGCACTGCGGTGAGTGAGCGCCAGCAGCCGTCTGCGAAGCTGCTGGTCGTCGAGGATGAGCCCAACATCCTTGAACTGCTCGCGGCAAGCCTGCGTTACGCCGGCTTTGACGTCGTTACCGCGGCCGCCGGGACCGACGCGGTCCAGGCGGCCCAGCGGCACCGGCCCGATCTGATCGTCCTCGACGTGATGCTGCCCGACATGGACGGCTTCGAGGTACTGCACCGGCTGCGCGGCGGCGGCACCCGTACCCCGGTGGTGTTCCTGACCGCGCGCGACTCCACTGAGGACAAGGTGCGCGGCCTGACGCTTGGCGGAGACGACTACGTCACCAAGCCGTTCAGCCTCGAAGAGGTGATCGCCAGGATCGAGGCGGTCCTGCGCCGTACCCGCGGCGGCACGATCGAGCCGTCGCCACGGCTGGCCTTCGCTGACCTTGAGCTGGATGAGGACAGCCACGAGGTCTGGCGCAACGGCACCCAGGTGCAGCTCTCCCCCACCGAGTTCAAGCTGCTCAGGTACTTCATGCGCAACTCGGGCCGGGTGCTCTCCAAGATGCAGATCCTCGATCACGTCTGGGACTACGACTTCCGTGGCGACACCGGAATCGTCGAGTCCTACGTCTCGGTACTGCGCCGCAAGATCGACACGGCCGAGCCGCACCTGCTGCACACCCTGCGCGGCGTCGGCTACGTCATGCGATTGCCCTCGTCCTGACCTGGCGGTATCCGCATGAGCGATCCATCACGTCTCCGTGGTGCCTGGCAGTGGCTCAGGCGCCTGCCCGAGCGCACCCCGCTGCGCACCAAAGTGCTGACCGCCATGCTCGCGCTGGTCGGCCTGGCCTTGATCATCATCAGCGTGGCGGGCGTACTGGTATTCCGCGACTACCTGACCAACCGGGCCGACTCAGCGGTACGGCAGCAGTACAACGGGGCCGTAGCCTCCATTCAGGTCGGCCAGCTGCATCCGGACACGGTCGCGATCGGCGGGTCTTACGTCACGGCCTGGCGACTGCAGAACAAGCCGCTGACGGCCCAGACCGCGTTCGGCCGCCCGCTGAACGTTGACCTGCCCGACGTGCCGGAGAAGTTGTCCTGGGTCAAGGCCCACGCCGGCAAACTCGTCACCGTGCGCGGCCTGAACAGCACCGACCGCTGGGAGGTCATGGTGCTGCCGACGCCGTATCGCAACATCTACGGCGAAATCAAGATCGGCACGCTGATCGTCGGCGTCAACCTCGGTGACATCAATGGCTCGATCGCCCGGCTGGCAGCGATCGACGCGATCGTCGGCGCGGTGCTGCTGCTCGGCCTGGCCGCGGTGGGCTTCGCCGTAGTCAAGGCCAGCCTGCGCCCGCTGACCGACATCGAGCGCACCGCGGGCGAGATCGCCGCCGGCGACCTGACCCGCCGGGTGTCAGGGGCCGACCAGCACACCGAGGTGGGCCGGCTGGCCGGATCGCTGAACCGGATGCTCGAGCACATCGAGCTGGCGTTCCGCGCCCGGACCGCGTCCGAAGAAGCGGCCCGGCGGTCCGAGGAGGCGGCCAGGTACTCGGCGATGATGGCGAGCCGGTCAGAGGATCGGATGCGACGCTTCGTCGCCGACGCCAGTCACGAGCTACGGACCCCGCTGACCGCGATTCGCGGCTACGCCGAGTACCACCGGCAGCGTGGCGGCACCAGTGCACCCTACGGATCGAACGCGTCCAATGGCGCTTCGGCACAGTCCACGGGCAGCATCGAGCACCAGCTGGCCGAGTCCAATGCCGCCGATCCGGTCATCCGCGACGCACCCGCAGTCTCACCGAACGGCCGCGCCGCGAACGGCGGCGCCGCGAACGGCGGCGCCGCGGCCGACGGCAGCCTCGACGTCGACCGGATGGTCGAACGGGTCGAGCAGGAGGCCACCAGGATGGGCGTGCTCGTCGATGACCTGCTGCTGCTGGCCAGGCTCGACCAGCAGCGTCCGCTGGACTTCCGCACCGTCGACGTGCTCGCGATCGCCGTCGACGCCATGCAGGACGCGCGGGTGATCGCGCCGGACCGGACGATCAACCTCACGGTCGCCTCTCCGGAAGCGGCGCTGGTGATCGGCGACGAGGTCGGCCTGCGCCAGGTCGTCGGAAACCTGATGAACAACGCGATCACGCACACACCCGACGGAACGCCGATCGAGATCACGATCAAGGTCAGCGCGACGGCACCGGTGCCGTTCTCCTCGCCGACCGGAGCAGACGAGCCGATCGTGATCCTGGAGGTGGCCGATCACGGCGCCGGCCTGACCGCCGAGCAGCGCGAACACGTCTTCGAGCGCTTCTACCGCACCGACCGGTCCAGGACCAGGAAGGCCGGGGGAACCGGTCTGGGGCTGGCGATCGTGAACTCGATGATCTCGGCCCACGGCGGCCGGGTCTGGGTCGACACGACCCCAGGCGGCGGCGCGAGGTTCGGCTTCGGCCTGCCGCTAGCTCCGGAGGCCAGGCTAGCCAGCCACTAGCGCGGCTCTGGCGGCTGCCACCGTCGCTCCGACGTACCCAGTGCCGAACAGGCAGACGTGGACGAGCAGCGGATGCAGCTGGTGCAGCGGGATTCTCGCCCGCCAGCCGTCGGCCAGCGGCGCGACCTCCTGATACGCACCGAGTACCCGGCCGGCGTGAGTCAGCCCGAACAAGTCCAGCATCGCCAGGTCGGTCTCCCGGTGACCGCCGTGCGCGGCCGGATCGATGAGCCAGCCCCGGCCGCCAGACCACAGCACGTTGCCCGACCAGCAGTCGCCGTGGATACGGCTCGGCGGCTCGGCTGGACCAGCCAGGTCGGCGATCCGGTCGGCCACCGACTCGATCAGGTCGCACTCGAAGCGTCCGAGCGTGCCGGCGTCGGCCGCGATCCGGCAGTACGGCAGCAGCCGGTGTTCCGCGTACCACGGCGCCCACGAGTCAGACCGCTCGCTGGCCCGTGGTTGATTCGACAGTTCCAGACTGGCGATGAACCCCCGCCACGGCGCTCCGAACGAGTCCGCGCCGAAGGCGTGCAGCGCGGCTAGCTCCCGGCCGAACCGTTCGGCAGCCGCCCGATCGGGACTGGCCTGCGCAAGCCAGACCAGCGCCAGCAATGCGTTATCGCTGAAAAAAATCTCGGGTACTGGTGCGGCACCAGCCTCGCCGAGCCAGCGTAGTCCGGCGGCCTCGGCGGCCAGGCGAGCGCCCGCGTCGCCGGCCGGTGCATGGGCGATGGATTTGATGAAGAGTTCGCGGCCGTCGGCGAGTATGGCTTGGTAGTGGCGGGCGCCGTGGCCGCCGCCGATCGGGCGGAGCTCACCGATGGCGACTCCGATCGCCGCCGCGATCGCCTCGCGGGGGGTTCCGGGGGGTCGGCCTCCCGGCCAGCCACCGCGGTCAGTCACTGGCGGCGCCGGCTAGCAGCTCAGCCAGCTCGCCGACCAGCCCGTGGACCGCCGCGTCGATCAGGTCGTACGCCCGGCCGAACGCGGCCCGGCCTTCGCCGTAGGGGTCGGGCACCTCCGCGCCGTCCGGCGCCTGCCGGTCGAATGACCTCAGCAGCCTGATCCGGCCTGCGATCCCTGGCCGGCCCCTGGCCATCCGCTCCAGGTTGCGCAGGTTCGACTGGTCGGTGGCCAGCAGCAGGTCGAACCGGTCAAGCCAGTCAGGGCCGATCTGCCTGGCGCGGTGCGCGGACCCGTCGAGCCCGTGCCGCGCTAGTTCAGTCCGCGCTCCGCGATCCATCGGCTCGCCCAGGTGCCAGTCGCCGGTGCCCGCGCTCTGCACGCGGACCCGCCCGCCGAGACCGGCGTCGGACAACCCCTGCCTGAGCAGCGCTTCTGCCATCGGGGAGCGGCAGATGTTGCCCAGGCATACCATGCAAATCTCGTATATTTTTGAAAGCTTCCTGGGAGCTGGTGGCGGCACCAGAGCGCGATGATCAGCGAGCATGACACCAAGGATGGCCGGCCAGCCGGACTAGGCGAGCACGTGGGACGGTAGATAGATGAGTTACGAGGGTGTTTACCGGCAACTGTCGTTCTGGCATGACTCGGTACCAGGATCGCTCGAACCAGGTCACAGCCTCCCCGGCGACGTGCAGGCCGATGTCGCGATCGCCGGGGCTGGCCTGACGGGTCTGTGGACCGCGTACTACCTCAACAAGATCGACCCGGAGCTGACGATCGCGATCTGCGAGCGCGAGATCGCCGGATTCGGCGCGTCGGGTCGCAATGGCGGCTGGTGCTCGGCGCTGTTCCCCGCCTCGCTGGGCAAGCTCGAGCGGATGGCCGGCCGCGAGCAGGCCATCGCCATGTACCGGGCCATGCAGAAGACCGTCGACCAGGTCGGCAGCGTAACGATCATCGAGAACATCGACTGCCACTGGGCCAAGGGCGGCACGATCTCGTTCGCGCGTTCGCCGAGCCAGCTCGAGCGGGCCAGGGAAGAGGTGGCGCAGGCCCGGATGTACGGGTTCGACGAGACCGACATCCGGCTGCTGACCGCCGAGGAGGCCCGCGATCAGGCCCAGGCCTCCGACGTGCTCGGCGGCGTCTACACGCCGCACTGCGCCTCGATCCATCCGGCCCGGCTGGCGCGCGGGCTGGCCAGCCTGCTCCGCGATCGCGGGGTGCAGATCTTCGAGCGGACGCCGGTCAGCCGGATCGAGCCGGGGCGGCTGGTAACGCCGCACGGGACCGTGGAGGCCAGGCACGTGGTGCGGGCCACGGAAGGCTATACGCCGGGGATGTCGGGCCAGGGACGCGCGATCGTGCCGGTGTACTCGCTGGTCATCGCCACCGCGCCGCTGCCGCAGAAGATCTGGGAGCAGATCGGCCTCGAATGCCGCCCGACGTTCAGCGATCTTCGGCACCTGATCATCTACGGGCAGCGCACGGCTGACGGCCGGCTGGTCTTCGGCGGGCGGGGCGCGCCTTATCACTTCGGGTCGGCGATCCAGCCTGGGTTCGACCGGGTGCCCGCGGTGTTCGCGGCGTTGCGGAGCACGCTGATCGAGCTGTTCCCGGTGCTGGACGATGTGGTCATCACGCACACGTGGGGCGGACCGCTGGGCATTGCCAGGGACTGGTGCGCCTCGGTCGGCCTTGACCCGGCGACCGGGATCGGCTGGGCCGGCGGGTACGTCGGCGACGGCCTGTCCACCACGAACCTGGCCGGGCGCACGCTGGCCGACCTGATCACCGGCCGGGACACCGAGATCACCAAGCTGCCCTGGGTGGGGCATAAGTCGCGGCGCTGGGAACTTGAACCTATGCGCTGGCTCGGGATCAACGGCGGCCTGCGGGCTATGGACTGGGCCGATCGCTCGGAGGCGCGGACCGGACGGCAGTCGCGGACCGCGACCGTGTTCGGGCGGTTCCTCGGCGGATGACGCGGGGATGATTTCGGACGAAGCGGTCTTGGGTTCTGGTTCGCGCAGACCCTGCTGTCGCTGATAACATCGCTGAGGTTCATGCGCCGCTAGCTCAATTGGCAGAGCAGCAGACTCTTAATCTGCGGGTTCGGGGTTCAAGTCCCTGGCGGCGCACCCGTACTGACCTGGTGCTTTACCGGCTTGGGCGGCCCGGAGACTCGCGTGCCGGTCTGGTTGGCGTCGGGCGGCCGACAGACGATGAGGGTTGATGACCGGGCCATCTGTAGCAGACGAGTCAGCGGGAACCTCCCGACGGGCGCTGGTTCTCGGCCCGGGAGGAGCCGTCGGCACCGCATGGATGGCCGGGCTGGCTAGCGGTCTGCGGCAGCGTGGCGTGGATTTGGGCGGCGCGGACCTGATCGTCGGCACATCGGCCGGCGCGATCGTAGGTGCCGCGCTGGCCACGGGGCAGGACCCGGCCGAGCTCGCCACCGTCCCCCGCCCAGCCGACATTGGTGACGCGAATCTCGAGGTGGACCCCGGCGCGCTGGATCGGGTATTCGGGGTGCTCGGCGATCCTTCCCTTGAGCCAGCCGATGCCCGCCGCAGGGCCGGCCAGATAGCCATGACCGCGCGGGCAATCCCCGAGCGAATTCACGTGGCCCAGATGGGCGCCCTCATCACCGCCCGTGAGTGGCCAGACCGCCGGCTTCTCATCACAGCGGTGGACGCCGAAAGCGGTGAGGCCCAAGTGTGGGGCCGCGGCAGCGGGGTTCCGATGGTGCCTGCCGTGGCGGCGAGCTGCGCCATGCCGGGGATATATGCTCCAGTCACGGTCAACGGGCGGCGGTACATGGATGGCTCTCTGCGCGGGGGCGCCAACGTCGACCTGGCCAGCGGTGCTCGCCTGATCGCGCTGATCGAGCCGCTGGCGCACCTGTATCCCGCGCCGCGGCCCGAGCAGGGCACGGTGGTCGCTGTCGGCCCGGACGAGGCTACCTTGCGTTTGTTCGAGCCCGGCCTGAACGAGATAGCCGCCTGGCAACCGGCCTATCACGCCGGGCTGCGGCAGTCCGAGGACTGCGCCGCAATGGTGCATGCCGCCTGGCATGCAGATGTCAGCGACTAGGAATGCAGCCGAGCCATGGCGGTGTCGGAGTCTGGCCCGACCCGGGCCAGTCGCTTGGCCCGGCCAAGCCCCAGCCGCGGCATGTTTACGTAGATCGCCTCGTACGAGGCCGCCGGCACGGCGTAGGTCTCGTGCCAGATGCCGACCGCGGCACCGGCGTTCTCCCGCCGGTAGTAGTCCAGCCAGGTCGCGCGGTGCAACTCATCATGCGCATAACGCTGCAAATGGGCATGGCTACGCCAGTACGTCACCACGGTGAAGGTGCGCCACCACGGAAGTATGCGGTAGCTAAGCAGGCCCCCCTGAGGATCGGTGACGAGCTCGCGGAGCATCGCGCTCATTGCCCTGGCCGGCGGCAGCCACCGCCGCGGTGCGCGCAGCCGGTGAACCCTCATCCCGATCAGGAGCACCACGACCTCCTGCTGATTGCGCACGGTCCAGCGGCCGTCATACACCCGTGCGGCCATCGGCACGCTCCTTTTCTGCTGTAACGGGCTGGGCTTGTGTGGTACCGAACGGAAGGCCGGTGTCCGTGACGCCAGCGAGCGCGCCGCGGACCGCGGGAATCTGTGGCCTTCCCCGCCGCAGCGTGACTGTGACGTGGCCGTCGCTGATCATGAGTGCCTCAAGCGTCTTGGTAATGGAATGAGCGACAACCGGGTGCGGTGAGATCTCCAGGAACTGCCGGTACCCGTCCTGCGCGGCCGCGGTCACCGCGGCCACCAAGCGAACCGGATTGCGCAGGTTCGCCGCCCAGTAGGCACCATCGGCGGACGGCACCGCCCGTGGCTGCGGCAAGGCAGTCGAATAGACAGGAACCGCATAGTCTTGCGGCTTCAGATCCGCTGCGGCCGCCCGCAGACCTGCCAGCAGCGGCTCCATCTGCGGGCTATGGAAGGCGACGTCGGAGGCGACGCGGAGAACCCCGATGCCGTCGTCTCGCCAGCCTGTGATCAGCTCGTCGACGGCTTGCGGCGTACCGGAGACCACGGTGGCCGCAGGCGAGGACGCGATCGAGGCGTTGAGGTCGCCGTGGCCGACCAGCCGCGCCGCCACCTCGGCGAATGGCAGCATGACCATGGCCATCGCTCCCTGGCCAGCAACCCTGCGAAGCAGAGCGGACCGACGGCAGATCAGCCTGGCACCGTCCGCGAGCGACAGCGCGCCAGCGGTGACGGCGGCACCGATCTCCCCGACCGAATGCCCGATCACCGCTCCGGGGCAGGCACCGCCGGAGCGGAGCATGGCCACCAGCCCCATTTGCATGGCGAAGATCATCGCCTGGATCCGGTCGACGGTCTTGAAATCCCCATCCAAAACAGCCTGTCGCGGGGAGAACCCGATTTCCTCAGCGAAGACGCGCTCGAGGTCATCGAATACGCGGGCGAAAGGTCGCTCCGCCAGCAACTCCTGACCCATGCCCGTCCACTGGGAACCATGCCCGGAGAACACCCACACCGATCCCTTGCCGTGCATATTCTTCACCGCCATACGCCTCACCGGGGTATCTGCTGTCCATTCACGGCGCGCTCGCTTTGCTGCCGCGGACACCTGGCAGCAAAGCGAGGAAGCCGAGCCCGCCCACCGCGACCAGCAGCGCTAGAGCCGGGCGCTCACCCGCCCTCGTCAGCACGACGGCAGCCGCCGCGAGAACAGCGGCTCCCCCGACCTGAACGCAGGTTTGGTAGGCGCTGCTAGCCACCCGGTGGTGTACAGCCGGAACCCCAGCCAGCGCCTGCACATGCAAAGACGCGAAGCAGAGCGCGAACCCCAGACCCACCAGGAGAAGGGCTGGAAGGAGACGCTCCGCGTAGGCAGTCATCGTTACCGCAGGGCCACCAGCCCGGTAGCCCGAGAAGGTGATCAGGCACAATCCGTATCCGAGCGGTGGCAGCGCAGCGCCCAGGGCGACTAACCGGGCCGGGGAGACGCGGCGCATCATCGGTTCCGCCAGCGGGGCTGCCATCGCCGCGGGCAAGCTCGCAGGCAGCAGCGCCGCGCCGGCCTCGAGCGGCCCCCAGCCCAACCGGACCTGGAGGTGGAAAATGACAACGAAGAGCAGGCCCCAGTAGGAACCGTTAAGTGTCGCTGCTCCCAGAGCGGCTCGCCGCAAGCAGGCGATCGCCAAGACGCCGGTCCGCCCAAGCCGGCCGGCCTGATCTTTGCCGACGCCCGGCGGGATCAGCCGCAGCGCGAACGGGAAGAGGGCCAGCGCAAGCGGGGCCGGCAGAGCGAATGTCCACCGCCAGCTCACCGGGGTGAGCACCCCGGCCAGCAGCAGTCCGGCAGAGAAACCGCTGGCGCCGAGCAGCGTATAGATGGCCAACGCGCGCGTGCGGGGGCGGCCGGCCGGGAACGTGCCAGCGATGATGGCCAGCCCGGCGGGTGCGGTGAGCGCGGCGCATCCGCCCTTGATCACGCGGGTGGCAATGAGCACGGCGCCGTCCGGGGACAGCGCCGCGATGGCGGAGGCGACGGCGAAGACCGCGAGCGCGGTCAGGTACACCCGCCGGTATCCCCAACGCGCTGCCGCCCACCGCCCTGGCATGAGCATTCCGCCGAAGCCGAGGGCGAACCCGCCGACGACCCACTGCGTCCCGATCAGGCTGAGCCGCAGGTCGTGCTGGATAGATGGCAGAGAGATCATCGCCATCGATACCTCGATGGCGTCGATCAGCATGTTGCCAGAAAGCACGATGAGCAGCCCGCGGCGCCCAACGGCGTGCCAGCCGCGCCTAGCGGGCGCGGCAACGCCGGCCGCGGTCACCTGGACTCGCCGCGGACCGCCTCGCAAGCGCGAGGAGGTCCGCCTGGGTTACCCCGCCTGCCAGCTACCGGGCTGGCAGAAGCCGGGGCTGGGCCGCGGGGGCTGCCAGCGACGCCAGCCGATGCCCAAGCCCGCCGTGGGCCCGTTCGCTGGGCAAGCCGTGCTCTCCCGGCGGATGCGCCACACCCGCAGCGCCACCACCAGGGCGGCGAGTTCCTGGTCATCTACGCGTCCCCTTTCCACCCGGATCGCTGGCAGGCCGGTTGGATCCTGTCCGGTCATACCGCCATGCCCCCGTCTACACGCAGTACAGCCCCGGTCACGTAGTTGGCGCCGGCCAGGTAAACCACCGCATGGGCGACCTCGGCCGCCTGGCCGAACCGGCCGAGCGGGATGCTCGCAAGCGCGCCGTCCCTGACCTTGCCGTACAGGCCGGAAGTCATGTCGGTGTCGATGAAGCCAGGAGCGACCACGTTGGCGCGGATGCCGTAACGCCCGGCTTCCTTGGCGAGAGCGAGCGTGAACCCGATGATTCCGGACTTGGAGGCAGAATAGTTGCATTGACCGGCGTTACCGCCAATACCCGCCACCGAAGAGATGTTGACCAGGCAACCCGACTTACGTTTCATCATGGCGAAAATGGCTGCCCGGCACACGTTGAAGGTCCCGTTAAGGTTGACTCCGATAACCTCATGCCAATCGGCGTCCTGCATCATGACCAGCGGCGTGTCCCTGACGATCCCGGCCGAGGTGACCACAAGGCCGACGGGCCCGGCGTCCGCTTCGGTCTGCGCGATCCAGTGACGCACCGCGTCCGCGTCCGTCACGTCCACCTGGGTGGCCACCGCCGTCCCGCCAAGCCCGGACACTTCCTTGATGAGCTGGTCGGCTGCGTCGGTGCTGGCCTGGTAGCAGAAGGCGACGTGGTAACCGTCCTCGGCGAGCTGCAACACCGTCGCCCGGCCGATGCCACGAGACCCCCCGCTGACAAGGGCTACCTGCTGTCCAATTTCCTGCATGACGACACATCCCTGCTTTCGGTGTAGGCGATGGCTGGCCAGGGTGGTCCGCTTGGCCAAGCACGCGAGCTGGCGACCGACCCAGCCGCCGGGCTAGCCGACGATCGGCTGGGCGAACTGGGCAGCGTAGAGCCGCGCATACGGCCCGGCCGCGCAGATCAGCTCCTGATGGGTTCCCCGCTCGACGATGCGCCCTGACTCCATCACCAAGATCACGTCGGCGTCGCGGATGGTGGACAGGCGGTGCGCGACCACGAAGCTGGTGCGGCTGCGGCGCAGGGAGTTCATCGCCCGCTGGATCAGCAGTTCGGTCCTGGTGTCCACCGAGCTTGTGGCTTCGTCAAGAACCAGGATCAACGGCTCGGCTATAAAGGCGCGGGCTATTGTGATGAGCTGTCGTTCTCCGGTGCTGAGAGTGGACCCCTCCTCGTCGATGACGGTGTCGTAACCGCCGGGCAGGGTTCGGACGAAGTGGTCAACCTGGGTGGCTTTGGCGGCCGCCACAACGCGGTCGATGCCCACGTTGCCCTGGGCACCGTAGGCGATGTTCTCCGCGATCGTGCCCCCGAACAGCCAGGTGTCCTGAAGCACCATGCCGATTCGTGACCGCAGGTCCTCGCGGCTCATGGTCGCGGTGTTAACGCCGTCAAGCAGGATTTCCCCGTCGGACACGTCGTAGAACCGCATCAGCAAGTTCACAAGCGTCGTCTTGCCCGCTCCGGTCGGGCCCACGATCGCCACCAACTGGCCGGGCTCGACGGTCAGCGAGAAGTCCTCGAAGAGTGGCGTGTCCTGGTCATAGCCGAACGTGATCCCACGGACCTCAACGTGGCCACGGAAGTGCGCCGGGCGCAGCGGCACGGCCGGGTCCGGTGGCTCCTCCGCCACGTCAAGCAGGGCAAAGACGCGCTCGGCCGAGGCAAGCCCCGACTGCACGAGCCCGGCCATGCCTGCTACCTGGTTGAACTGCTGTGTAAGCATCTGAACGTATTGAATGAATGCCTGGATGCTGCCAAGCGAGAGCGCGCCGGAGGCGACCTGAAGGCCGCCGACCACCGCCACAACCACATAGTTGAGATTGCCGATGAACACCGTCACCGGCCGCATCAGCCCGGACAGGAACTGCGCGCCGAAGCTGGACGAGCGAACGTCCTCGTTGCGCCGGTCAAACTCCCCGGCGGCCTCATCCTTGCGACCGAAGAGAGCGACGATCGCGTGGCCGGTGTACATCTCCTCGATGTGCGCGTTGAGCTTCCCGGTCGCACCCCACTGGGCGAAGAAGCGAGACTTGGCCCGCTTGCCGATCCAGGTGTTCGCGACCAGGCCAACCGGCATCAGCACGAGCGCGGCGGCGGCGAGCAGCGGGGAAATAGCGAACATCACCGCCAGAACCCCGGCGATGGTGAGCAGGACGGTCAGTACCTGGCTGAGCGTCTGCGTCAGACCCTGGGCAAGGTTGTCGATGTCGTTGGTGACCCGGCTGAGCACGTCGCCGCGGGGCTGGGTGTCCAGATAGCCCAGCGGCAGCCGGGCCAGCTTTGCCTGCGCCTGATCGCGCAACCTGGCCATTGCCCTTTGCACGATCACGCTGGTGAGCCGGCCGGCCAGCAGATTGCAGACCGTGGCCGCGGCATAGATGGCCAGCGCGATCAACAGGACGCGGCCGAGCTGGGTGAAGTCGATGCCGTGCCCGGGCACGGCATGCGCGGAGGCGATGAGGTTGGCCTTGGTCTCCTCGCCCCGGCGCCGCAATTCGGCGACCACCTGCCGGGTGCTGAGCCCGGCCGGCAGGCTGCGGCCGATCGCGCCCGCGAAGACCAGGTTGGTGGCACGCCCGAGCACGCGCGGTCCCACGACGACCAGCGCCACGCTCGCGGTTACCAGCGCCACCCCGGCCACGAGCTGCAGACGCTCCGGCCTGAGCTGTCTGAGCAGCCTGCGGGCAGTCTGCCAGGAGGTCGCGGGCTCGGCAGCGGCTGGGCCGCTCATGAACGCAGCCGGACCACGGGGCAGCACGCCCGCGCTGCCCGGGCCACGCTCGGGAGCCGTCTGCCTTGTGCTCGTCATGCCGCCGCCTCCCGCTCGCTGAGCTGGGAAAGCACGATCTCGGAGTAGGTAAGGTTGCTGGTCATGAGGTCGCTGTGGGTGCCCGTGCCGACGATCTGGCCACCGTCAAGCACGACGATCTGGTCGGCACCGGTGATCGTGCTGACCCGCTGGGCCACCATAATCACCGTCGCGCCCGCGATCTCGCTGGTGAGTGCCGCCCGCAGGGCGGCGTCGGTGGCGGTGTCCAATGCCGAGAAGCAGTCATCGAAAAGATAGACACGCGGCCGGTGAACGAGCGCCCTTGCGATAGCTATCCGCTGCCGCTGTCCGCCAGACAGGTTCGTGCCGCCCTGGGCGATCTCGGCGTTGAGCCCGCCGGGCAACCGCTCGACAAACTCGCGGGCCTGCGCCACCTCAAGCGCGTTCCAGAGCCGACTGTCGGGCGCCTCCGGATCCCCGTAGCGCAGGTTGGATGCCACCGTGCCCGAGAACAGGTACGCCCTCTGCGGCACCATCGCGACCATCGCGGAAACCTGGGCCGGGTCGAGTTCGCGCACATCCACGCCACCGACAAGGACCACTCCGCCGGTAGGGTCACTCAACCGCGGTATGAGGTTAAGCAACGCTGTCTTGCCGCTGCCCGTGCTGCCGGTCAGCGCGGTGACCTGACCAGGCGGTACCAGCAGGCTGATACCCCGCAGCACCGGCATCTCGGCCCCTTGATAGGAGAACTCGACCTCGCGCAGTTCGACCTGACCGGGGCTGAGAACGGCGCCCGCAGGACGGTCAGGCGATGTGATGCTGGCCTGCGTGTGCAGGACCTCCTGGATCCGCCCAGCGGACACCTGGGCGCGAGGCATCATCATGAATGTGAAGGTGGCGAGCATGGTCGTCATGAGAATCAGCAGCACGTAGCTCATGAAAGCTGTCAACGCGCCAACTGACATGGCGCCGCTGTTTACCAGGTGCCCGCCAAACCACACCACGGCCGCGCTTGAGCCGTTGGCAAGCAGCAGCACGAGCGGAAACATCGTGGCGATCAGCCACCCGACGCGGACGGACAGATCTTCCAGGCTGGTGTTGATGACAGCAAACCGTTCCCGCTCAAAGCGCTCGCGGGTAAACGCACGGATCACTCGCACCCCGGTGATCTGCTCACGGAGCACCTTGGTCACCGCGTCTATCAGGCCTTGCATCCGCCGAAACTGCGGCTGCAGCCGCCAGGTGATGATGCCGAAGACCGTCGCCATCGCGGGCAGGCTGAACAGCAGCACCCCGGATAGCGGGACGCTCTGCCGCAGCGCAAGCAGAGTGCCTGCCACGCACACGATCGGGGCGAGAACCATCATGGACAGGGCCATGAGCGTGACCATCTGCACCTGTTGCACGTCGTTTGTGGTCCGAGTGATCAGAGAGGGGGTACCGAATCGTCCCATCTCGCGGGCGGAGAACTGCTGGACCTTGCCGAAGACCGCGGCCCGAAGGCTCGCGCCAAGCGATATGGCCGTGCGAGCTGAAAAATAGACGGCGGCGGCGGAGAAGGCGAACTGGGCCAGAGCCACCACGCACATCACGGCGCCAATGCGCAGGATGTAGTGAGTGTTGCCGGCCATGATCCCGTGGTCGATGATGTCGGCATTGAGCGTGGGCATCGCCAGCATGCCAAGCGTGGCAAGCACCTGGAGCGCAGTGATCCACGTAAGCGCCCGGCCGTGACCGGTCAGGTGCTCCCGCGTGAGCCGGATCAGCACAAAATCCTCCCGTGGCCGGCCCGGCCTTCCGGTAGCCGGGGACCAGCATCAGACGATGCAACATGAACTTAGGTTGAAGTCAAGTCGGCTCCCTTCCGCTCGGCTCGGAGCCAAAGCTGCGGGGATCAGGCGGGCTCTCGCCGCAGCAGCGCGGCGGCGACCTGGCCGCCCGGGTCGGCCGACGTCACAACGGCGAGCGGCGCGCCCGCCGAGTGATCGCCGGACCAGCGGCTGAGCACGGCGGCGACCTGGAATGCCGCCGACACCGCATGGGTCTCGCCGATCAGTTCGGTCACCGGGGCAAGCACCCGGCTTCCGAAGACCTCCGTCAGCGCCGCCTGCTCCGCCCTCCCGGCCTCCGCGGCCAGCCCAGACGCCACGGCGACGCCGACCTCGGCCGCCTGGCGACCGCCGACGGCAAGCACGCGGCCAACGCAGGCCCCGACCGCGCCACGCCAGTTGCCGTCCGCGCAAACACGTGAGTCCACGGCGAGGACGGTGGCGAGCGGGACTTGGCCGACCCCTGGGGAAGCCAGCGTGAGCGCGAACATCACGCATCCTTCACCGAGGACGGCCGGCTCTTCTCGGCTGTGCGAGTCCACCCACGCACGGGCAGCGGAGAACTCCTCCGCCGCGCCGCACAGCACGGCGCTGGCACGGCCGGTGAGCAGCAGGCGTCGCGCATAGCTCAGCGCCACGAGACCGGTGGGCCTGCCCGCGGCGATGGTGGCATTTTGCCCGCGCAGCTCATGCCATATCGCGCATTGGCTGGCGGCGGCGTTCATCACCGCGTACGGAATCAGCGCAGCGTCAACCTGGTATGGCTTGGGTGCGGTCAGCGAACCCCGGGTAAACGCCATCGCGCTCTGCAGGCTGCCGGTGCTGGTGCCGAGCACCAGCGCGGTGCGCTCCGGGGCTGGTCGCCCGGCGCCAAGCCCGGCAAGGACGTCTGCTGTGCAGGCCACCGCGAGGCCAGTCATCCGGTTCATAGCGCGCGTGCCCTTCGGCCCGAGTGCCTCGCGGACGTCGAAGTCCGGTACCAGGCATGCGGGCTCATCGGGGACGAGCCCGTAGCCATCACCCGGCCGCGCCGCGGTGACCCGACCTTGCTTGACGCCGGCCATGAACTCCTTGGCGCCGACGCCAAATGGCGAGATCGCCGACCATGCGGTGATGACGGGGCCGGGCGCGCCGGTCACGATGGCCCCTCGTACTTGCCAAGGATGACCACCGCGTTGTTGCCGCCGAAGGCGAGCCCGTTGTTCTGCACGATCCGCACGTCGGCCTCGGCGTAATGGTTGGGCACGCAGTCGATCTCGCATTCCGGGTCGGTCTCGACGTGGTTGATGGTGGGCGGGATGAACCCATGAGTGATTGCCAGCGCGCACGCGATGGCCGCCAGCGCGCTGGCGGCGCCCATGGCGTGGCCAAGCATCGACTTGACCGAAACTGTCGGCGGCACGGCGGCGCCGTAGACCCGGCGAATGGCGCGGGTCTCGGTGAGGTCGTTGGCCCGGGTCCCCGTGCCGTGGGCGGAGATGAAGCTAATCTGGCCCGGCCGCACGCCAGCATCGGCGAGCGCGAGCTCCATGCAACGGGCGACGCTGTCCTCGTCCGGGGCTACCGGGTGCTGCGCGTCGCAGTTCATGCCGTACCCAAGCACCTCGGCGTAGATGCGGGCTCCCCGCGCCAGCGCCGATTCAAGCGTTTCCAAAACCATGATCCCGGCACCTTCGCCGTTGAGTATCCCCTGGCGGCCGCGGTCAAAGGGGCGGCACACGTCGGGCGCGATGGCCCCGAGCCGGTAGAACGCGGTAAAGCTCTTGCGGCATATCGCGTCCGATCCACCACACAGCGCGAAGTCCGCGTCGCCGAGGCGTAGCGCGTCCAGCCCGCTCGCGATGGCGTAGTTGCCGGCCGAGCACGCCGTGGCAATGGTGACGGTCTCGGCGTCCGCCAAGCCGAATTCCCAGGCGATCGAGGCCGATAGCCGGTCCGCCGACAGGCGCCCGGCCAGCACCGGGTCCATAGCTTGGGGGCCACCGGCCACTTCGAGCTCGGCGAGCTTGTCGCTGTCGTGTGACTCAGCGTCGGTGGTGCCGACACAGACCTGGCCTCGCCGCTGCCGCAGGTCGTCTTCGACGAGACCGGCGTCCTGCATCGCCATCCGGGCGGCGGCAACGGCGAACTGACTGGCCCGGCCGAGCCGCGCCAGCGGCTCGGTGCGGAGCCATCGTTGCGGGGTGAAGCCAACCACCGGGCAGCCGTTGGCGTGGTCATACCCTGCCACATCGAAGGCGGTTAGCTGGCCGACACCGCTGCGGCCCGCTTGCAGCCCTTCCCTGAACTGAGCAGCCCCGATCCCGATGCTTGACAGCACGCCAAGCCCGGTGATGACCACCCGCTGGTTAGCTGGTAGCAGCCGCAAACCGCTCCTCCAGCACGTCGTAGATGCCAGACATGTTGACCATCCGCTGGATTTCTGGCTGCGGAATGGTCACCTTGAAGGAAAGCTCGAGCGCCGCCAGGATCTCGATGGCTCGCATCGAGTCGGCGTCGTGTTCCTCCATGAACAGACTGATATCGGTCACCTCGCCTGGCTCTACCTCGAGGATCTCGCAGACGATCTCCTTCACCTTCTGCCTTGTCTCGTCAGTGATGACGGCCATGACACTCCTCCTTGGCGACGTGGGAACTTGCGCCGTTGGCCTGGTGACCGCGGCGGCTGTCAGTCCTGGGTTACGGCGGCGGGTTGCCGTGCTTGCGTGACGGCAGGTCGGCGTGCTTGAGCGCGAGCATCTCCAGCGCCCTGATGAGGACCGCTCTGGTGTCGGCGGGATCGATGACGTCGTCTACAAGCCCGCGCTCGGCGGCGTAGTACGGGTGGCCGAGTTCGGCCTTGTATTCCTTGACCTTGGCCGCACGGGTGGCGTCCGGGTCGGGCGCTGCCGCGATCTCGCGGCGGAATATGACGTTCGCGGCCGCCTCGGCGCCCATCACCGCGATCTCGTTGCTCGGCCAGGCAAAGCTGAGGTCGGCGCCGACAGAGCGAGAGTCCATCACGATGTAGGCGCCACCGTACGCCTTACGCAAGATGAGCGAAACGCGCGGCACGGTGGCGTTGCAGTAGGCGTAAAGCAGCGCGGCACCGTACCTGATGATGCCGCCATGTTCCTGGGCAACCCCGGGCATGAATCCGGGGACGTCCACCAGTGCCACAAGCGGAATGCCGAATGCGTCGCAGAACTGAACGAACCGCGCGGCCTTCTGCGACGACTTGATGTCTAGGACGCCGCTCATCGACTGGGGCTGGTTCGCCACGATCCCGATGACCCGGCCGCCAAGCCGCGCTAGCGTGCAGATGATGCTTGTAGCCCAGCGCTCCTGTACCTCGAAGTGCTCGCCGTGGTCGACGATCTCCTCGATCACCTGGCGCATGTCGTATGGCTTGTTCCCCTCGGCCGGCACGAGGCTGGCCAGCGAGGGGCAACGGCGGTCGGCCGGGTCGCCGCCGCGGCCCTCCGGTGGTGTCCCCCTGTTGTTCGATGGCAGCAGCGACAGCAGATAGCGGACGTCGGACAGGCAGGTGACCTCGTCGTCATAGGCGAAGTGGCAGACGCCGGAGGCATCGGCGTGCGCGTCAGCGCCGCCCAGCTCATCATGGGTGATCACCTCGCCGGTCACCGCCCTGATCACGTCAGGACCGGTGACAAACATCTGCGACATGCCGCGGACCATGAATACGAAATCGGTCAGCGCCGGCGAGTAGGCCGCGCCACCGGCGCACGGGCCGAGCATGACGCTGATCTGCGGGATGACCCCGGAAGCCCGCGCGTTGCGGCGGAAGATGCCTCCGTAGCCGGCCAGCGCAGACACGCCCTCCTGGATGCGCGCCCCTGCCCCGTCATTGAGAGACACCAGCGGCGCGCCCGCGGCGACCGCCATGTCCATGATCTTGTGAATCTTCTCCGCGTGAGCTTCGCCGAGCGCCCCGCCGAAGATCCGGAAGTCGTGTGCGTACACGAAGACAGTGCGACCGTGCACGGTGCCCCAGCCGGTCACTACACCGTCGGTGTAGGGTCTCTTGGCTTCCAGCCCGAACCCGGTCGCCCGGTGCCGCCGGAACGGCTCGACCTCGCTGAACGATCCCTCGTCGAGCAGCAGCCCGATCCGTTCCCTGGCGGTGAGCTTGCCCTTGGCCCGGTGGGCTGCGGTGGCTTCCTGACTAGGTCCGTTGAGAACTTGCCCTCGCAGTTCCGCGAGCTCTGCCAAAGTACTCACCTGTTCGCCCCTTTCAAGACGGCGAGATAGCTCCGGTACGACGGCGAACGCTGATCGGTGTCATACAGGGCGACCGTGTCGTAGCCGCCTTGCCACTCCGCCAGGTGCTTGGCCACGGCCAGCCATACGCTGGTGCAATAGCTCCCTGGCGGGACCTGGTGCACGTCCATGTCGGCACCAGGCAGCACGTCATCGTCGGCCCCTGGACCTAGCACCACAAGCAGCCGGCCACCCGGCGACCGGAGCCCGGCCAGCCGGTCGGCTAGTTCGCCAGGCTTCTCGAGGCAGCCGACCGTGGCGAGCGCACCGAACCCGGCGCTGCGGTCGAACGCGAGCAGGACACCCGAGTCGACGGTCGGCCCGCCGCTCTTAGCTGGAGCCGCCTGCTCAACTACCGCGAGCAGGAACTCCGAGCACCTGCCTGCACGTTCGTACGCGTCGGCGACGCGCAGGGCACTGAATGGCGCGCCGAGTCCCTGCCCTGAGAGTGCGAGGCTGTGCGCCGATCCGCCAGTCACCATATTCAGATGGGACACCACCGTCTTCGGCGAGGTCAGGTCCGCCACGGCATAGGCCATGAGGACCAGGTCGGGTCGGGGCGGGGCCGGCATCTGCTCGACGAGCCGGTCCACCAGGTCGCCGTGACCGGTCCGGCCGTCGGACCGGGGAGGTTGCCTGGTGTGTGAGACCGCGCGCAAGCGCAGGACCATGGCTAACCTCGCCCGTCCCGCGGAGGCGGCGTGAAGACCATGGCGGAGAACGTCATCCCGACTCCGACCGCCACGAACATGGCTGGCACCCCCGCCAGGAAACGGTTGTCCTCACGCAAGGTGACGTAGTTGATGAGGGTGTCGGCGGCCAGGCAGTGGGCGTACCTGGCGATGTTGCCGAGGAACACCTTGCCATCTGGCAGGCCGAGGTGCTCGATGGTCTCCGCCCAGAAAGTGGTGTTGGGATTGGTGGGAATCACGACCTGAATGTCATCGAGTGAGTAGCCCGCCTGCCAGGCGGCCTCCTCCATCACCTCGCGCATGGTGTGCGGCCGCATCTGCGCCGCAGCCCTGAACTGCTGCGGCGTCATCCACATGCCGTCGGAGAACTCCCCCTTGGTCCTGGTCACAAAGGATCGAATAACCGCGCCAGGGCCGTCCACCGCGACCAGGCAGGCCGCGGAGCCATCACCGATCAGGCTAGTGTTCATGATCACCTGCGCTTCCCGCACGAACGGCTTGTCACCCGTGACCACCAGCGCCAGAGCGTCTTTGTCGCCGTCGGCCCGCAGCAGCGAGCCGGCAATGTCGATGGCCGACAGCGGAATGGCGCAGTTCTGCTGGGTCAGCGCGAACGCCGTAGCCCCGGTCAATCCCAGCACGTCGCGGATCTCCTGCGCGGTGTTCGCGATCGACGGCGGAATGGTGTGCAGCGCGTATCCGTAGATCAGATACCGCACGCGAGCTGGATCGATCCGCGCCAGTATCTTGCTGGCCGGCGGGAGGATCAGGCTGTGCAAGGTCAGGGCGGGGTCGTAGTGCATCCGGTCCAGGCCGTGGATCCGCCGGAACACGTGCGTCTGGGCCGGGTTCAGCTCCAGTTCCGCCGCCCTTTCTTCCACGGTCAGAGTGCGGGCGGGAAAGAAGGACTCGACGGCGTCGAGCGTGATGGGCCCGGTCAGCATTGGTGTGCCCTCATCACGCCCCCTGGTCAGGAAACGCGAGCCACCACGGGCTGGCCTTGGCCCACTCGATCGTCTGGGCGAGCCCGGTGATCAGCGATGTGCCGCACTCCCAGCCAAGCACCGTGCGGGCCCGGGTGTTGTCCGGCATCCGGCGGGCCAAGTCCTGGTACGACGTCCCGAGGCGGGTGGCCGTGTCCACCACGGCCGGATCGCTTTCGTACCCCGTCAGCTTCGTGATCGCCGCGACCGCCTCGGCCACGGTCGTCTCCTCCATGCTGCCGATGTTGAAAACGTCAACCGGCCCTGGGGCCGCCCCGGCGCGTACCGTGCCATCGACGGCATCGGCCACGTACGTGAAGCATCGGGTTTGGTTGCCGTCGTCGTACACCACCGGCGCCAGACCGTTGAGCACGCGATGCACGTTCCGGCTGATGACATAGGCGGGGCGCTGGCGCGGCCCGTAGACGTTGAAGTACCGCACGATCGACGCTGGCAGCGCATGCTGACGGGCGAACGCGAAGGTCAGGTGCTCGGCGAGCGCCTTGCTCGTTGAGTAGGTCCAGCGGTCGGCTGACGTCGGCCCGAGCACGCGGTCGCTGTCCTCCCGCCATGGCACGGCCGGGTTCTTGCCGAAGACCTCGCTTGTGCTCGCGATCACCGCCGCGGCGCCTGCCTTGGCAGCGAGCTCAAGCACGTTGCGGCTACCGCAGAAGTTGATGTCGACGACGTCCAGAGGCCTGGTGAGGTACTGGTCAACGCCCACCACCGCGGCGAGGTGGTACACCGTGGCTGTCTGCGGGGTGATGGCCAGGGATAGCTGTTCGAGGTCCCGGATGTCCCCTACTACGCACCTGGCATGCGCGCGGGCGAGTGCCTGGTCAGCAGGCGGCACGACCGTATCAAAGATCGTCACGTCGTCACCGGCGGCGATAAGGCGCTCAACGAGATGACTGCCGACAAAGCCGCAGCCGCCGGTGACGACAACGCGTGTCACCGCCTACCGCCCGATCCCGCGGTAAGCGAAGCCAAGCTCACGCAGTGCACAGATCTTCTCCTTGGGATAGTAGGCCCGGCCGTCAAACACCAGGCACGGGTGGCTGACAGGAAGCGACGAGAAGTCCAGGTCCTCGAACTCCCTGTGCAGCGCGAGCACCGCTATGCAGTCAGCCCCATCCACCGCCTCGTGGACGGTCGGCGCTGGCTTGAACCCGAACAGCTCTTCCGCCTGGGCGGCATCCACCAGCGGATCGTGAGCGCTGACGTGGGCCCCAGCACCGGTAAGAGCGGCAATCGCGGGCTGCGTCGGGGTGGCCCTGAGGTCGCCGGTGTTGTTCTTGTAGGCCAGCCCAAGCACTGCCACCTTCGCACCGGCCAGATCCTTGCCGAGCTTGGCCAGTTCGTCCATGATCACCCGGGCGGCGTATCCGGGCATGCCGGCGTTCACCTCGCGCCCAGCCAGTGCGGTGCGGATCTGGATGCCGTGCCCGCGCGCAGCGTGCCAGACCATCCACGGGTCCTTGGTAAGGCAAGAACCGCCTACCCCGACGCTGGGCAGCAGGATGTTCACCTTGCCCTTCCCCTTGGGAATCATGTTGGCCGCATCGATCACGTCAAGCACGTCCACCCCGTAGGGCGCACACAGTTTGGCCAGCTCGTTGGCGAGCGCGATATTGAGGTCAATCCACCAGTTGTCGGCTAGCTTGACGAGCTCGGCCGCCTCAAGCGAGTCCTGCACGAAGACCTCGACCCCGAGCGCGCTGCGCCAGAATGCCGCCGACACCTCGGCGCATTTCGCTGTAAGCCCGCCGACCACCACGCCGAAGGTGCGCAGCTCGTTGAGCGCGGTCCCCTCAGCTAGTCGCTCGGGCGTGAACGACAGGTGAAAATCCACCCCGGCGGTCAACCCGCTGCCCTCAAGCAGCGGGAGCACGAGGTCCCTGGTTGCGCCAGGAGGGACGGTGCTCTTGAATATCACGAGCTGCCCTGCCCGCAACCGCTTGCCCAGCGCCGAGCACGCACTTCGCAGCTGGTCGTCGGCGAGCACCCCGTCGCTGGTGACCGGGGTGCCCACGGTGACAACCACGACGTCGGCCTCGGTCACGGCCTGGTAGTCAGTGGTGACCGTGAGCGCGCCCGCTGACATCGTGCGGAACAAGACCTCGGCAAGCTGTTCTTCACGGAAGCGGCAGTGGTGGCGGCCCATCTCCTCGATCAGCCGGCTGTCGGTGTCCACGGCCGTGACGCGCAGGCCGCGATCGGCGAGCGTCGCCGCGAGGCAGGACCCGACGTAGCCGAGCCCGACCACAACGACGGTCGGGTTTGCAGGCATGGCAAGACTCCTTCGTGCTTGTGGTGTTAGGAACTGATCTCGCAGATGAGCGCGCCGCTGGTGACCGCCGTGCCGGGCTGGACGGCGAGATTGGTCACCACGCCGTCGCGATGGGCGGCTACCGGCTGCTCCATCTTCATGGCTTCAAGTACGACAACAAGATCACCCGCCGCGACCCGCTGGCCGTTCCCGGCTTCTACCTTGACGACCGTCCCCTGCATCGGCGAGACCAGCTCCGGGCCCCCGGCGGCCGCCGGGCCCGTCCCGCCTGGCCTGGCCCGTCGCGACGGGCCAGGCGCGGCGGGCCGGCCGGCCGGACCTGATGCAGCGACAGCTGGCAGCGAGACCTCCACCCGCCTGCCGTTCACCTCGACGGTGATCAACTCGCGGTCCTGTGGCCCGGTGGCCGGGCTGCTTTGGTCGCTGGGCGCCAGGGTCCCCGTGAACTCCGTCTCCACCCAGCGGGTGTGGACACCAAGGCATGGCGGCTTGGCGCCCGGCTCTGGCGCGAATGCCGGGTCAGCGACCACCGCCTGGTGGAATGGCAGCACCGTCGCCACCCCGCCGACACGAAATTCGGCCAGCGCGCGTGCGGCTCGCCGCAGTGCCTCCTCGCGGCTGGCGCCGGTAATGATCAGCTTGGCAAGCAGCGAGTCCCAGGCGGGGTCAACGACCGAGCCAACCGTTACCCCGCTGTCCAGGCGCACCCCAGGGCCGGACGGCGGTTGCCAGACGGTAACGGTGCCGGGCGTGGGCACAAAACCGCGGCCAGGGTCTTCGGCGTTGATGCGGAACTCGATGGCGTGGCCCCGAACGGGCGGGTCCCGGTAGCCAAGGGACTGGCCGTCGGCGATCCGGAACATCTCCCGCACGAGATCGATGCCCGTGACTTCCTCGGTGACCGGGTGCTCGACCTGAAGCCGCGCATTGGCCTCAAGGAACGAGATGGTCCCGTCATCGCCAAGCAGGAATTCGCAGGTGCCAGCCCCCACATACCCCGCCTCGCTCAGTATCGCGTTGGAAGCCCGGCAGAGCACCGCTTGCTGGTCCGCCGTGAGGTAGGGCGCGGGCGCCTCCTCCACCAGCTTCTGGTGGCGACGCTGGAGCGAGCAGTCCCTGGTGGAGATGACGGCCACGTTGCCGCGGCTGTCGGCCAGGCACTGGGTCTCCACGTGCCTGGCGCGATCCAGGTACCGCTCAACGAAGCATTCGGCCCGGCCAAACGCCCGTTCAGCCTCCCGGGCCGCCGATTCGAAGCACTCGGCGATCTCCGCATAGGTGCGGGCGACTTTCATCCCTCGCCCGCCGCCACCGAACACCGCCTTGATGGCGACCGGCAGTCCGTGCGCTTGGGCGAAGCTGATCACCTCCGCCGCGCTGCCGACTGGGTCCGCAGTGCCCGCCGCCAGCGGTGCCCCCGCCCGCCGCGCGATCTGCCGGGCGGCTACCTTGTCGCCGAGCCGGCGCATGGCCGCGGGCGGCGGCCCGATCCACGTCAGGCCCGCATCGATGACCGCCTGCGCGAAGTCCGCGTTCTCGGAGAGGAAGCCGTAGCCGGGGTGCAGGGCATCCGCCCCGGCCCTGGCAGCGGCCGCCAGAACCTTGGTGGCGTCCAGGTAGCTGTCGGCCGGCCCGTCGCCGCCCAGCGGAAGCGCCTCATCAGCCATCTGGATCGCTGGCGCGTCCCGGTCCGGACCGGCGTAGACCACTGCAGACCGCAGGCCAGCGTCGCGGCAGGCGCGTACGACCCTGACGGCAATCTCCCCGCGGTTCGCGATCAAGACCGTGCGCACGGACCCGCCGTTGCATATTGAATGATGGCGTCGAGCAGTCGCGCCTGCCGTAGGCATTCGGCAATGACCGGCCCGGGCAGGCATTCGGAGCGCACGGCGGCCGCGAACGCCGCGAGCGTGTTGGCCACCTGGTCGTCGGGGGCAAGGTGAAACTCCTTGCTGGCCTGTCCTTGCTGCACGGTGACGACTGGCACGTGGCTGGCCGGTGGCGTGAACGCGTGGGCGACGCTGAGCCGCCCGTCGCTGCCGTGGAACTCATACCTTGAGGTGTAGGCGTGCTCGATGCCAAAGCTGAGGAGTGCGGTGACCCCGTCGGGACGGTACAGCAGCGCGGATCCCGAAGTGTCGACGCGCTGGCCCGGGCTGGCCGTCAGGAACGCGCCGGCGACGCGCAGGCCGCCGCCGAGCAGGTGCACGGCGGCCCGGACGGGGTACACGCCAACATCCCATACCGCACCGCCGCACAGGTCCGGGTCGTACCTGATGTCGTAACCGGGCGGCGGCGGGATCGCGAACGTGGCCTGCATCGACCGGATCTCTCCTATCATGCCGTCGGCTAGCATCTGGCGCACGGCCGCGTGCTGGCTGTGATGGATGAACATGACGTTCTCCATGACCACAAGCGCGCTGTCTTGCGCCAGCTTGAGCAGATCCCGGCTGGAATCCGGGTCGGTGCTTAGCGGCTTCTCCGCTAGCACGTGCTTGCCAGCCAGCAGCGCGGCTCGCGTCCAGCGAGCGTGCAGGCTCAGCGGCAGCGGTATGTAGACCGCGTCCACGTCCTCCAGGTCGAGTAGCGCCTCGTAACCTATGACCGGGCGGCAGCCGTACTCGGCCGCCAGTTCCGCGGCCCTGGCGCCCTCCCTGCTCGCGATAGCCACGACCTTGACATCGGCACTCGCAGCCATCGCTGGCAGCATCCGGCGGCGCGCGATGCTCGCGCAGCCCATCACTCCTACCTGCACCGGTTCCATCAGGCCATCGCCTTCTTCTTGGCCATGGTCAGCAGGTTGAGGCAGGCGAGCAGGGTCCTTGCCTGCATGTTGAGGTAGTGGCCGTGCTGGATCAGCCAGGTGAGCTGCGCGGTTGTCACCCAGCAGTAGCCCGGCGGCGGGTCGAGGTCATCCTCCGCCTCGATGATCAGGTAGCGGCCCTGTGCGCTACGAAACCTGCCCCCTTCCTCCGAGTGCACCGCGGAGTACCGTATGGCGTCAGGCCCTGCCCCTAGCACGCGGTCGAGGTAGCGAGGACGCTGCTCCGCTGGCAGGTGCGTGTAGTTTGACGGGGTGCACTGCACGGTGGGGGCGATCTCCACGGCGTCGAGGAACCCCGCCTCTGGCTTGGCCTGCGCCAGGACGTGTACCACCCCGCCGATCCGGCGGCTAAAGAAACAGGCGATGCCGACCCCGCACGGCTCGAGCAGGGGCTGGGTCCAGCGGGTGACCTCGCGGCTGCCCGCGTCGACCGATGCCGCGATAATGCGGAAATACCGGCCATCCCGGTGATGGATGGACCAGTCGTCGGTTTCCCAGTCCTTGACATCTGCGAGCGGTATCCGCTCGGCGCGGACGTCGTAGCGTGCGCGCATGCCGGTGAACCAGGAAAGCAGTCCGGCGTCCGATGTCTCTGCCATGGAATCGCCCGTATCGAACGGCAGGCAGGACAGCGCCGATCGGGCGTCCATGTTGATCACGTTGTCCTGCGTGAGCAACTCAGCGATCTGCCCCAGCGTGAGCCAGCAGAAGTCGTCGTGCTCAGGGACGGCGCCGTTGGTTTCGGCAATGATGTTGCGGTTGGACTTGCGGTCGTACCACGAACCCTGCTCCGACTGGAGCACGTCGGCCAGTACCCGGCTGCTGTCGGTCTCGGTGAAGTACTCCAGGTACCTGACCGGCGCGCCGGCGTGCACCCTGGTGTAGTTGCTCCAGGTCGCCTGGACCGTAGGGGAAAGCTGCAGCAGGTTACAGTTGCCAGGCTCCATCTTGGCTTGCATGAGGATGTGCGGCACGCCATCGAACTCCTTGGCGAGCAAGCCAAGTATCGCGATCTCCGGCTGGTTGAGTATGGGCTGCTGCCAGTGCCTGGGGGACTCGCAGCCTGACCGGTCCGTCACGCCGACACGCAAGCCTTCCACGGTGAAGAACCGGCCGGTGCGGTGGACCAGGTTCCCCGTTTCACCGTCGAAAAGCCAGCCGTCGAGCCGGGAGAACGGTATCGGCTCCACCCGGAACTCGTTGGCCATGGCCCGCTCGGCTAGCCACGCTGGCACATCCGCCGTCCGTGGCCCTGCTCCTTCGCTGGTGGCGGCCGAGAGGGCAAGCCGGGCGCCGAGCTTGTCGTCGCTACGCTGACGCAGCACGTGCCTTGAGCTGGCGCGAAGCATATGTCAGCCCCTTCTGTTCGCAGACGAAGGCGTCAAGAACCCGCTGGTAGTAGCCAGGACCGAACCCAATCGCGGTCACCTCGGGCACCATGAGCCGCAGCTTGCGGGTGCAGACCAGGTGCCCGTTACCGGCGGCGCTGAAGTCGCGGCGCGCGGTGACGCCAAGCCGCTGCTCAAGATGGCCGACGATGTCTTCGACCGGGACGGCGACGCCTGAGGCCACGTTGACGATCTGGCGGTGTACGCCCCCGTTCAGGAGGGCATCGATGATGGCCACCACGTCCCTGACGTCGATGAGGTCGCGGGTGGCACCCGGGTAGATCTGGACGGCACCCGCCTGCAACTGCCTCACCAGCGTCGGGATGAGCTGGTGAGATGGCTGGCCTGGGCCGACAAGATGCCCGAGCCGCAAGATCAGATAGTCAGCGCCAGACTCCAGGAGCTCGCGTTCGCGTGCCAGCTTGTGCGCGCCGTAGGGATTGCGCCCGGTCACCTTGTCACTTTCGCGGCCCGGCCGGCTGGCGCCGTAGACGCCTGCCGAGGCGGTCGAGAAGAAGAGCAGCCTGTGGCCGCTGGCCCGACACCGCGCTGCTACCCGGCTCAGCAGCGCCGCTTCCCGATCGAAGGCGGCCGCGGACGTACCGCTGGCCCAAGACACGCCGGCCGCCAGAGCCACCATCCCGTCGTGCCGCGAAGCCAACGGGCGAAGGTGGCGGGCTAGGAAACCGTCGCCCACGATTTCCATTAGGCCGCCACCTCCACCCGGCTGTGGTCGCCGACGACCAGCCGCCCGTGGGTATCGCCGCGGCCGACCGTGGCGAAGCGGCCGATCAGCGACCCGTGCAGCCCGTCGACGTGTGAGATCGCGGCGCCGTCAAGCACGATGGAGTAGTCGAGCCGCGCGCCGGTAATCCGGCAGTCCCGGCCCAGTGAGGTGTGCGGGCCGATGTGGCTGCCGGTCACGACCGCACCTGAGCCGATGATCGCCGGGCCTTCGATACGCGAGGCCACGATCCGAGCCCCCGGCTCCACCACCACGGCCCCCACCAGCTCGCTGGCCTGGTCAACCTCGCCGGCCACCGAGGCCGCCATCCGGTCGAGCAGCTTGCGGTTGCACACGAGCAGGTCCTCCACTCTTCCGGTGTCGGCGTAATAGCCGTAGTAGAGGCTGGCGCGCACATCTGCGCCCGCGCTTAGCAGCCACTGCACCGCGTCGGTAATCTCCAGCTCGCCCCGTGCGCCTGGCGTGATCGCGGCCACCGCCCGGTGAATGGCGCTGGTGAAGAAGTACACCCCGGTCAAGGCCAGGTCGCTGCGTGGGCGCAGCGGTTTCTCCTCCAGCCGGATCACCGCGCCGTCCTGGTCAAGTTCAACCACGCCGCACGAACGCGGCTCGGCCACCTTGGTCACGATCACCTGCGCCGCCGGGCGAGCGGAGCGGAATGCCGCGGCGATCTCGGCGATGCTCTCGGTAAGCATCACGTCGCCCAGGTACATGAGGAAGTCACTGTCGCCGAGGAACTGACGCGCGATTTGCACGGTGTGGGCAAGCCCGCGCGGTTCGTCCTGCCTGATGTAGGTGATCCGCAGGCCGAACCGTGACCCATCGCCGAGTGCCGCGGCGATCGTGGGCCCCCACTCGTTCACAACCAGGCCCACCTCCTGCGCCCCCAACTGGCGGACGTTCTCGAGTGCATACTCGAGGACGGGCTTGTTCGCGACCGGCATGAGCTGCTTGGGCATCGAGTAGCTGAACGGGCGCAGCCTGCTGCCGGTGCCGCCCGACAACACCAAAGCCTTCATGGGTATCTCCTAGACAAGGTCTTCAAGTGCCGCTACCACATCGGCGGGTGGCGGGAGGCCCGCAACTTCGGCGGACAGTTCGACGGCGCGCTTGCGGTGCCATGGATCGTCAAGCACCTGTCCGCAGGCGTCCGCGACGGCTTGCGCGCTGGGATCGGCCGCCAGCGTGACCGCCGCCCCGAAGCCGGCCAGGCGGCGGGCAGGCGGGACCAGCACCGCCCCCTGGGGAATGATTACCTGCGGCAAGCCCGCGCTGACCGCGGTCATGCTCGTGACGCCGCCGCCATGGTGAGCGATGACGCCGCACGTGGGAGCGAGCACGTCAAGAGGGATCCAGCCCGCCCTGACCTCCGGCAACTCGGCCCGCAAGCTGGCCGCGACGGTTTCCGGCGCCGCGATAACCAGATCGGCGCCCAACGACAGGAACGCGACTGCCAGTGACCGGAGGAACTCATATGACCGCCGCCGGAAGTCCTGCTCTGCCTCCCCGTCGGCAACCCGGCTCCCGGCGGTGAGGCAAACCCGCGGCCGCTCCCCGCTGGTGTACATCCACGGCTCGAGCTGGCGCTGGCCGCTGGCTGAGATCCAGCGCATGGGCTGGGTCCGCCTGGCCGGGTGCGGGGTAGGCGGCAGCAGGCTGGGCGGGCAGACGTCTACGAACAGGTCAGGTTCTGGCAGGTTGTCAAGGCCAAGCTCGGCTAGCTCCGGCCGGAGTTCCTCATCTGCCCCGCGGTCGATGCCGGTGGCTTCGATGGCGTCCCAGGCCTGACGGACATGCGGGATGCCCAGGTGGCGTGCGAGCAACGAGGCCGCATAACACATCGTGCCGCCGACGACGAGGTCCGGACGCCAGGCTTGCGCCAGCGAGCGCAGCGGGCGCAGCCATGCCGCCGCCATCCGGCCGAACCAGCGTCCGGTGAACAGGGTCTGCTCGGCGGCGTCAGCTGGGATGCTGACCGGCTGGCCGGTCCGGTCGGTATAGATGAAGTGGCTGATGGGCAGGGTGCACACCGAGACGGCAGGCAGCCCAGACCCGGTGATCACGCCGATCATGTCGTCATTGGCTGCCATGATCACCTGATGCCCGGCGTTGCGGGCCGCGGTGGCCAGCGGAGCCATGGCAAAGACTGTGGCGGCGCTGCCGGCGGCGACGAAAAGTACCCGCATAAGCTCTCCCTGGTCAGCGGGCGGGCATGCAACAGCCGTTGACGGCGGGTACCCGCTGCCAACGGCTGCTTAGGGTGTTGTGTCGTTAGGCGACGTAGGGTCGCTGTTGCTTGGCGTCGGTGAGCGCCTGCGTCCACCAGGCAAGCTGGTCAAGCATCTTCTTGGCCGCAAGGTTGGAGCCCTCTGGCTCCCTGGGCCAGTCGCCGCCGGGCCCATAGCGTTCCCAGTAGTTGGCGAAACTGACGCTGTCACGGATGGTGACCGCGTGGACCTCAGCGAATACGCACCGCAGGTGCTCAACGGCACGCAGGCCGCCGGCGATGCCTCCGTAGGAGACGAAGCCAACCGGCTTGGCGTGCCACACGCGATGGTGCCAGTCGATCAGGTTCTTGAGCCCGGCGGGGTAACTGTGGTTGTACTCGGGCGTCACCACAACGAAGGCATCGGCTTCGTCGAGCGCCTGGGTCAGCCCCTGTGCGTGCGGGGGCGTCTTGGGCGGGAGCGCGTCGCCGAACCCGAGCGAGAGTTCGTACTCCCTGGCATCGATGACGTCCACGGCGAACGCGCCGAAGTTCTCGGCCTCGCGGACGAACCAGTCCGCCACGACCTGCCCTCCTCGGCCGCTGCGAACGCTGCCAATGATCACGCCAAGCCGGTAGCGCTGCGGCATGCTCTGTCCTTTCTGGGAATCGTCGGCCACTCCCTCGCGACCGTAGGCTGTCGGCCGGAAGCCGGTTCCACGCTAGGACTTGAACCTAAGTTGAGGTCAAGCCGCGCGGTCTAACCGAGCAGGGTGCCGCCGCTGGCATCGATGAAGGCACCGGTGACCCACCGGGCATCGTCACTAGCGAGAAAAGCCACCACGTCGGCGACGTCCGACGGCTCGCCAACCCGGTTGAATGTGGACGCCGTGGCCATCTGTGCCACAGCCTCGGGATTGGAGAAGATCTCGCTGCCGTTGTTGGTCAGGCCAGGCGCGACGGTGTTGACGGTGATGCCGCGGGGGCCAAGATGCCGCGCGTAGTGCAGCGCGATCTGCTCCACCGCGGCCTTGCTCATCGCGTAGGCAACCTCTTGCGGGAAGGCCATCCGGGTCAGGCCCGAGGAGATGTTTATGACCCGGCCACCGTCAGCCATCATCGTTAGCGCCCGTTGCAGCACGAACAGGGGGGCCCTGGCGTTCACCGCTATCAGCCGGTCGAAAGTCTCGGGGGCGATCTCTTCTGGGGCGACTCCGCCCATGACCCCGGCATTGTTCACGAGGATGTCGATCTCGCCTACGTCGGCGTGCTGCTTCAGCCCCGCTTGCAGCCCTTCGAACAGCGTGTCCACGTCACCAGGCTCGCCGAACTGTGCCTGCACGGCGAACGCGCGGCCGCCGGCCTGCTCGATGGCAGAGACGGTCTGCTCGGCCGCCGGCTTGCCGTTCGCATAGTGCACCGCGACCACGGCGCCGTCCGCGGCCAGCCTGCTCGCGATGGCCCGGCCAATGCCACGGCTAGAACCGGTCACCAACGCCGTCTTGCCGCTCAGATCACCCATGCTGTTCCTCCGGTTGGTCGTGATGATTGCCGATGAGCTGCCTCGTGAGCGCCCGGGCGCGCTCGGTCTCCTGGCCGCCGAACAGCAGTTGCGCCTGGGCCCGGATGTAGCGCAGCGCCCGGGCGCCGACCGGGTGCCGTTCGGAGTGGAAACTGTCGAGCAGCCCTGCCGGGGCCAGGGTGCGCTGCTGCGCTGCGAGCTTCCAGCCGAGATTGACGGCATCGTGCAGGCCGAGGTTGAGCCCTTGGCCGCCGATAGGAGGCTGCACATGCGCCGCGTCGCCCGCCAGCAGCACCCGGCCGTTGCGGTACCGCGCGGCCTGGCCACAGGCATCGGTGAAGGCATCCGCCCATATCGCCGTGCCGCCGCTGATGTCCTCGCCGGTGACCATGGCCCAGGTTCTTGCGACCTCAGCGAAGTCGACTTGACCGGCCCTGGCGACGGGTGTGGCGCCGGATGCGTGCACCATAATCCTGCTGACGCCGCTGGGCCGCCGGGCGGCGTTGGCCAGGCCGGCCGGCAGGCGCTCGAAGTGTCGCTCAGGTATGGCGACCCCGGCCACGTCCGCCCTGAGCAACTCCCTGATGGCGCCGGTACCGCTGAGCCGGAAGCCGGCCAGCCGCCGCACGGTGCTTGCCTGCCCATCGCAGCCGACCAGGTAGCGGGCTGACAGCCTGACCCGGCCGTCGATACGCGCGACGTCCGCCTCGACGCCATCCGGGCCGACGGACAGGCCGCACAGCTCATGGCCACGGCAGATCCGCGCGCCCAGGTCGCCCGCCCACGCGGCGAGCACCTGCTCGGTCCGGTATTGCGGCACCAGCCACTGGCCGCCGTACCGGGTGGCGAGCCCGCCCAGATCCAGCGGAATGCCACCGAAGTGCCCGGCGACCGAGCATGGCGGCATGCCGCCGCAAGCGTGGCGCAAACCTGCCAGCAGGCCGCGCTGATCGAGCAGTTCCATCGTGTGGGCGTCAAGCACCGACGCCCGAGACTCCGTCATGGGGACGGTGAGCCTATCAAGCACGAGCACGTCGGCGCCGCCGAGCCGCAGCTCACCGGCAAGCAGCAGGCCCACAGGACCCGCACCTACCACGACGACATCGGCGTCGGGTGCGGCGCGCACGGTCACTGCCGGCTTTCCGCGTACTCCTTAGCGTGGCGCAGCGTAGTCAGGCTGTTGGTGCTTAGCGCGTTGCGCACGAAGCTCATGGCATCGGCGAGGCTCGCTTCCTGGCCAAGCACCAGCGCTACGTTCGCGACGTTGATCGCCACCGTGTGGCGGGAGGTCGCCACCACGCCGTCGCCGTTCTCGGCCAGGCACCACTGGCCGGTGTGCATCGTCATCAGCGCGGGCAGCACCGTCTGCTTGTAGACGATCTTGGTATGCGGGAAGCAGACACGCACCGACTTGGTGGTATGCACGGCGCCGTCCCTGGTCTTGGTGTCCATCTCGAGCACCTGCAGCCCTGGGGTGTCCTCGCTCAGTAGCACCCGGGAGACATGGGGCAGCCGCCGCGACCACTGGCCAGCCTCGTTGAGGAAGCTGTAGACGTCGTCGGCGCGGCCCTCGATGTGAAGCTCGTCTTCGAACGACAGCAGCGTGTCTCCCGTCGGCCCGGCGGCTCGTTCCGCGCTCTGCTTGAGTGCCGCAAGCTCGGCCCTGCTGTTGCGGTCTACTGCCTGCGCGATCCATGCCAGCTTGGCTGGCGCGTCGTCGACCGCCTTGTAGTCGTGCCGCAGGCGCACCCGGCATTGTTGCTGGCCGACGGCCTCAACCAGCCACTCCCCTCCCATGGCTGCCACCGGCGGGGCTGACACCTCCTGGCGGAACGCGATCCTGAGCCGGTCTCGGTCCAGGGTGCGGCGCGAGGTCCAGTGTTTCGGCTCCCCGTTCGCGGTGGCCCAGATGCGAATCCGCTCCTCCGCTGGCGTGCCCTCAATGCGCTCCGCATAGATCGTTGGCGGGAACACCTGGGGCCAGTTCGCAACATCCGCGATGACCTTGTAGACGATGGCGGCTGGTGCGTCCACCGTGATGTCGTGCTCCACATCCGCACTGCCCTGTTCTGGCATGTGCTGCTCCCTGTCGAGTCGTCGGCTCGTGCCACCATCGCCTGGAACCTGGCTAGCACCGCGTCTTCAGTGGTCTCCCAGGCGGCCGCGTAGCCCTGCCGCACCCGCTCAGCCATGGGGGTTTCCACGTATCCAGGACACACCGCGTTCACCGTGATCCCAGTGGGCGCAAGCTCGTTGCCTAGTGCCTTGGTCAAGCCGACCACCCCGTGCTTGGACGCCGAGTACGGCGCACCGAGCACGACGCCCTGCTTGCCGGCGGTTGACGCGATATTGACGATGCGGCCCCAGGACCTGGCGCGCATTCCGCCGGCGTTCAGCACCTCACGGGTCATCAGGAAGACGCTGTTGAGATTGGTGTCGATGACATCGAACCAGAGCTCATCGGCGATGTCGGCAGTGACACCCCCGCCGCTGCGGCCAGCGTTGTTGACGAGCACGTCGACGGTACCGAAGCGATCAACCGTGGCCGCCACGCAGGCACGGATATCGTCGGCCGACCTGACGTCGCAGGCTACGCCGTCGACGTCGAGACCTTCCTCACCAAGGCTCTTCACGGTGAGCGCCACCCGCTCGGCGTTGCGGGCGCAGATGAACGCCCGGTGGCCGCCGGCCGCCAGCAGCCGGGCGATGGCCAGGCCGATACCGCTTGTGGCACCGGTAATCAGCGCCGTGCGCATTCATGCCTCCTCGTGGTAGCTGGTGCATGCGGGCCTGCGTGCGTGCAGGAGCCGGTAAGCGGCACCGCTCATGTGCCGGTCGGCACCGCGAGCTTGGCGTGGACGACAGCCAGCAACGCGCGCGGAGTCTGGACCTCGCCCATGACCGAGTCGCCGAGCGTGATGCCGTACTCCCGTTCGATCCTTGACCCGGTTTCCAGCAACGAGATCGATTCGTACCCGAGCTCTTCAAAGCTGGTATCGATGATGTCCTGGTCAGGTTCGCCGGTTTCCCCGGCCGCGTCGCGCAAGATCCGCTTGAGGTCTGCGAGCGTGAATTGCTGGCCAGTCATAGTGACCCCTTGTCATCCAGATGTGCGGTGGGGTTGTGCGGCACGCGCGCCGCGGTGGTTGTTGTCGGTGCCGCGGACGACCACCGGTCCAACCCGGGGACTGCCGCGGCATCCGCGAACACGACGTCAACCTCGCTGGCCGTCGCGCCAGCATCGCGCAAGGCGGCCTCGATGGCCCGGCGCAGCCCTGATCCGCTGCCGCCACCCGGCCGCGGATCGAAGGTGGCGGCATAGCCCGCTATCTCGCCGTAGATTCGAGCCCCTCGGCCTAGCGCGGCCCTTGCCTGTTCTAGTACGAGGATCGCGCCGCCCTCCCCTGGCACGTGCCCGCACGCCGCCGCATCGAACGGGAGGTAGGCCCTGCTCGGGTCGCCGCTGCTGCTCAGGCGGAGGCTAGTGAGGTGGGCCGCCCATCCCCAGGGACAGATGGAGCCGTCCACTCCCCCGGTCAGCATCAGCCGGGCACCCTTGCGGATATTCCGGCGAGCGTGCGCCACGGCGTCAAGCCCGCCGGCCTGCTCGCTGACGATCACCCCAGACGGCCCGCGAAGGCCGTGGCGGATCGAGATCTGGCCGGTGTTCACCGCGTAGAACCAGGCGAAGGACTGGTAGGCACTGACGTGCTTGCCGCCGTCACGCCAGAGGTTGCCAAGCTCCCGCTGGCCGAACTCGAAGCCACCCGCCGACGCGGCCGTGACGACCCCCATCCCGAACTCGGGCAGCTCATCGGTGCGGATGCCTGCATCGCTCAGCGCCCAGTCAGCCGCCACCAAGGCAAGCCGTGTCATGTGGTCGGTCTGCGGCAGCAGCCGACTCGGCAGGTGGTGCTCGGCGACGAAGCCGGGCACCTCGCCGGCGAGCCTGGCTGGGTAGGTCGTTGCGTCGAACCGGGTGATCGCGGCAACGCCGCTGACCCCGCCGCAGGTGGCCGTCCAGTAGTCCTCCAGGCCAAGCCCGTTGGGAGCCGTCACGCCGATCCCAGTGACGACCGCAGTCATGCCACCGCTCTCAGCACCATCGCGCTCTGGAAGCCGCCGAACCCGCTGCCGACCGTGAGCACCGTGCCGACGTGCTGCTCGCGGGCGTGCATCGGGACATAGTCCAGGTCACACTCGGGGTCGGGAGTATGCAGGTTGGCGGTCGGCGGGACGATGTCGTGCTCGATGGCGAGTGCACACGCCGCGATCTCGATCGAGCCGATGGCTCCCAGCGAATGACCGATCATTGATTTGATGGAGCTGACCGGAGTCCGGTAGGCATGGTCGCCCAGGCTCCGCTTGAAGGCGGCGGTCTCGTGCCTGTCGTTTTGCTTGGTGCCCGAGCCGTGCGCGTTGATGTAGTCAATGTCGCTGGCCGGCACCTTGGCCTCCGCCAGCGACACCCGGATGGCCTCGGCCATCTCCCGCCCGTCGGACCGCAGTCCGGTCATGTGATATGCGTTGCACCGGGATCCGTAGCCAAGGATCTCGGCGTAGACGTGGGCGCCGCGCTGCCGGGCATGCTCAAGTTCTTCCACGATGAAGATGGCCGCGCCCTCCCCGAGCACGAAGCCGTCCCTGGTGGCGTCGAACGGACGAGAGGCGTGCTGGGGATCGTCGTTGCGCGGGGTGGTCGCCTTGATCGCGTCAAAGCAGGCGAGCGTGATCGGAGAAATCGGGGCATCGGTCGCACCGGTGATCATCACGTCGGCGCTGCCCTCCCTGATCAGCTCGCAGGCGTACCCCACCGAGTCCAGTCCCGACGTGCAGCCCGTCGAGATCAGGGTGACTGGCCCCTCAGCACCGGCGAACCACGCCACTTCAGCCGCGAACGAGCTCGGCACGAGATAGCTGTACAGGTGTGCGGGCGCCCGCGTATGGTCAACCTCCCAGAGCTGGCCATCGGCGCTTACTATCCGGTACTCCTGGTCCAGGCCCATGGTCGCGCCGACGGCGCTGCCAATGCTCACCCCGGTCCTGGCCGGGTTGATGTGCGCTAGCGAGAGCCCGGCGTCGGCCACCGCTTCCCGCGTCGCACCCAGCGCGAGCTGCGCCGCCCTGTCCATGACCTGACATTGCCGTTTGGTCAGGCCATGCAGTTCGGGGCAGAAGTCGATCTCCGCGGCAACCTGGGACCGAAACGGCGCCGGGTCGAAGGACGTGATGCGCCTGGTCGCGGTGCGACCATCGGTCAGCAGCGCCCAGAAGCTCTTGGTGCCGGTGCCTCCTGGCGCCAGCACCCCAATGCCAGTGATGGCAACCCGGCGGCTCATGGCATCGGCCAGCGATAGAAGCAACGGGCCATGGCATCCTTCGGACCCTTCCACCCGGGGTCGTACGGCTGGATGAAGGGCTTAAGGTCCGTGCTGATCCGCTGGAACATCGGATGTGACCTGGCGGTCTCGATCGCCTCCTGGCCATCGGCCGAATCGAAGTCCTGAAGATGGAAGTACAGGCCCTGGTACGAGAAGAGCTGCCGCCGCCTGGTGCCCATGAGGTCGGGCATGTGGGTCTGGTCGAACTCACGGAACAGGCGGACGACCTCGTCTGAGGACTCATCGGCCATCCGGGCGACAATCAGGGTGCTATGCAACGCTTTCTCCCGTCGTGCGCAGGGCACTGTGCCGTGCGTAGTCATCGGTGCTTTCGGCGCAGGTCAGCTCGGCCGCCCGAACCAGCGTTCCAAGGCCGCCGAAAGATCCTGCGAGCCGGGCGCGGCCCAGGCGACGTAACCGTCTGGCCGCACAAGCACGGCGTGCAGGCCAGCCAGCGGGTTGCCGGGCCTGCCGTCGTGCAGGGTGCCTGAGACCAAGTCCACCCGCCCGGTCCAGCCAGCCGCGACTTTGCCAAGTTCCTCATCACCGCACAGGTCAAGCAGGACTCCATGGGCCGGGTGAAGCAAGTCGGTCGTGCTGGTCTTAGCCGACTCGGTGACGATCTCCTGGTGTGGCATACGCCGCCCGAGCAGCGGATGATCGCCCTCACCGACGTCATAGGTGATTTCCAGTCCGCTCACTATGCCAGCCAGATGCCGACTGACATCCTCATAGCGGATGAGCTCGGACAAGACGTCTCGCAGCGGCTGCATCTCAGCACCGCGCAAGAACAGGAGCCCCTGAGCTTGGGTGTTCATGAGCAACCGGTCTCCCACCTGGTGACGCTCGCTGTGGTAAGTGCCGAGAAGCGCAGGAGGAGCCCAGCCACTGACCTCCGCAGCAAGCTTCCACCCGAGGTTCACTGCGTCCTGGATGCTGGCATTCATGCCCTGTCCGCCCGCGGGCAGGTGGATGTGCGCCGCATCGCCGGCCAGCAGCACCCGGCCGCGCTGGTACTCGGTCGCCAGCCGGGCGGCATCACCGAACGAGCTGACCCAGACGGCCTCGCCCCGGGAAATGTCCTCTCCGGTGAGCCGCTCCCAGGCCGCGGCGACCTCGGCAAAGCTGGCAGGCTCGGTGCGCTGGCGCGGCGGTGTCCCGCGCTCGCACACGATGATCCGGTCGACGCCGTCGCCCAGCGGGCCAGCCATGACCATGCCACCGGGCAGGCTCTCGCCGATCATCCGCGACCGCAGGTCGCACCCCTTCACGTCGGCCAGGAACATCTCCATGGTCGCGGCGTTACCAGGGAAGTCGAAGCCGGCCAGCTTGCGTACAGTGCTGCGACCGCCGTCACAGCCCACCAGGTAGGATCCGGACAACACGACGGCACCATCGGGAGTCTGGACCTCAGCGTCGACGTTTGTGCCACGATCGTGCAGATCGGTTAGCGTCCAGCCGCGCCGGATATCGGCACCAAGCTCCACGGCCCAGCCTGCGAGTATCTCCTCGGTCAGCGATTGAGGTATGCCCTTGGCCCCGAAGTGGGCGCCGTTCAGGACGCTGAAATCCACGGGTAGCCCGCCGAAGTGCCCGACGGCGCTTGTCTCGATCTCACCGAACCTGTGAAGCAGCCCGCGCTGGTCGAAGACCTCCATGGTCCTGGCCGTGAAACCGAGCCCGCGCGATTCGCCCGTTGGCTGCTTAAGGCGGTCTAGGACAATGACCTCCACCCCACCCAGCCGCAGCTCACAAGCAAGCATGAGCCCGGCGGGCCCTGCACCAACAACGATCACTGTATCGGCCATTCGGCGCTCCTCAGTGTTCAGTTTCTATTGATCCCGCCGAGAAACAGTTCTCGCGACTCTGATATCTAGCTTCTTCGGCCTTCGCCTGAAAGGCAATACCTGGCACTCTTAAAGTAGTGCAAAATCCATTAAAAAACCATCAAGAAAGTACAGTGCAATCTTCAACCCGGCACTCAGGTCTATGTCTTTGTTAAATTGATGTTACTGAAGGATGAATTATATGACAACGACAGAAAAGTGCTTGCAACTGACGGCCAGGTGCGCATACCATTCCGATGGAGCTAAAGCGGAAGTGTGATGACAATGGGCGTTCTTTGCAGTGGTTCACGTTGCACAAGCGCCGCGCGCAGCTGTGACCGTGGAATGGTTATCTGTCACGTATGCCATCGCGGGCTGACGGACGACCTGGCGCGCCTGCCAAGCCTCTATGATGAATGCGGACAGCAGCTTTCCGGCGGTTCGCACAAGCCCGTGGGCGACGTGATACCTAGCCGTCGGCTGCCTGAGACTCCCTTCAATGTCGCCGCCGCCGAAGCCCGGGCCGGCATCATGTCTGCGTTGTCGGCTTGGAGCGGGCTCGTCGCCCAGGAGCGGTCAGTCGGCAAGCCGGACCGCTCAGCCAGAGCATTGGCCAACTTCCTGGCCAGGCACTCGGCCTGGCTGGCGCGTCATGAGGCCGCCGCGGAAGCAAGCCGGGAGGTGTCGGAGCTTGCCCGCGCGGCCATTGCGGCCGCCTACCCCGACCCGTCGCGCAGGGTCGGCATCGGGCCGTGCGTCGAGGCGGGCTGCGATGGCAGTTTGACCGCTACCGTCCACTCGCACGACACGCTGCTGCCCGGTGAGATCAGGTGTGATGCCGAGCGCTTGCACCGCTGGCAGGTACACGAATGGCTCCGGCTGGGCCGGTTGCTTGACCGTCAGCGGCCACTATCGCAGCGCGAATGGCTCAGCGCCGAGAACGTCTCGCGCCTGTGGCGCGTACCGCCAGGCACGGTATACCGCCTGGCCAGCGAGCAGCAGTGGCGCCGACGGAGGATGGCGGGGCATATCTACTACCACCCTGGCGATGTCGAGCAGACATTCGCAGCGCGCCTCGCTACCTGACGGCCGCCCGCCTCGCCGACTCGCGCCTTCGGGGTCAGTGTTCGTCGGTTATGCGGAACCCAACTCCCCAAACAGTTTCTATCAGTTCCGGCACCCCGAGTTTCCTCCGCAGGCTGGCAATGTGGACCCCGAGCGTACGGGTGTCTCCGGCGCCGTCGTGCCCCCAAACGGCCTTCATGATGCGCTCCTTGGTCAGGACCCGCCCGGGATCCTCAACCAGCAGCGCAAGCAGATCAAATTCCTTGCGAGTCAGGTTCACCTTCCTCGCGTCGACGGTGACTCCGCGCGTCGACAGGTTGACAAGCACCGGCCCAGCGTTGCGAGTGCGAGATTCGCAATCCCTTGCAATGACATTGTTGCGATGACCGTGCGCGGTCGCTGCGCGCCGGACTATCGCCTCTATGCGTGCGGCAAGCTCGCGTAAACCATAGGGCTTCGCCACGCAGTCGTCCGCGCCCAATTTCAGGGCTAGGACACAATCAATTTCGTCATTCTTCTCATTGAGAACGACGATCGGCACTCCCGAGACAGCCCGGATCATGCGACATACCTCGAAGCCGCTGATGTCCGGCAGCATGGTGTTTATGATCACCGCATCAGCATCGGCGTGCCTGTCCAAAGCGGCCTGACCGCTGTCCGCTACCTCGACGCAATGACCATGCTCTCGCAATCCTTGTGCCCAACTGAGGTGTTGGTCCTCATCTATGACGAGGATCCGCAACTAGACCACCTCCCCGTCGGTGTCTGTGTCGGCGCACGACCATTCTATGACGAAAACGAACGCCACGAACCATGCTAGAACGAAATCCAACAATTATTATTAAATGTATGTTAAGATTAAAATGTAGGTGAAGATTGATCTTATGGTTGGCCCCCATAGCGGTCGCGTAGCAAGCGCTTGCTCAACTTCCCCGTGGGTTCCCTCGGCAGCTGGTCAACTATCTGGTATCGGCGCGGGCGCTTGTAGTCGGCCAGCCGTTGCCGACAGTGCCGGGCGAGGTCTTCTGGCAGGTCCTCCGCCGAGACCGCCGTCTCGGGCACGGTCTCAATCACCGCCATCACCAGTTCACCGAAGTCATCGTCGCGGATGCCGAACACGGCGGCGTCCCGCACCGCTGGGTGGCTCAGCAATGCTGCCTCCACCTCAGCCGGGTAGATGTTCATCCCACCGGCAATGATGGTGTCCATCTCCCGCCCGGACAGGTAGAGGTAGCCATCGTTGTCGAGCCAGCCCAGGTCACCCACCGTGAACATGCCGGGAGCGGAGTGCGCGCCTGCGGTCTTCCCCGGCGCATTGTGGTACTCGAAGTCGAGTTCCGCTGGCCGACGGACAAACACTCGCCCGGCCACGCCGACCGGACACTGGGCACCGTCCTCCCCGACTATCTCCACAGCGGTCCGCTGGATCGGCCGACCGACGCTGCCCGGCCTGCCCAACCACTCGACGGAATCGATCATGGTAATGATGCCCGCCTCCGTGGCCGCGTAATACTCAGTAAAGACGGGCCCCCACCATTCGATCATTGCCCGTTTGACGTCCACCGGGCAGGCTGCACCGCCGTGCCACACTCGCTGCAGCGAGTGCGCCGCCCAGGCGGCACGGGCCGGCGCTTCCAGCGCCAGCAGCCGGATGAACTGGGTGGGCACCAGGTGGCAGTTGGTTATGTGCTCCGCCGACAGGTCCGCAAGTGTGGCCGCGGCATCGAACCGCTGGCGCATCACCAGTCCTGACCCGCGCAGCAGGGGAAAGAGTGAAAAAATGAGCTGGGCTGCGTGATACCACGGTCCGATCAGCAGCGACCGGCCATGGGGTGGAATGCCTAAGGTCGTGCCCACGACCGCCGCCGTCCGGCCGATCCGGCCGGTGACCGCGCCCGGTGCGAACAGGCCGAGCATGACTCCCTTGGGGTGACCGGTGGTGGCGGAGGTGTACAGCATCACCGAGCCGGAGCACTGGCCCGCGGGCTCGCCGGAGCCGGCGGCCGCGAGCAACTTGCCTGCCGGTGCCAGCCCGGCATGCTCCCGATCGCCACTCACCAGTGTCAGCGCAGGCGTGATGCCCGCGTCCCTGACGGCCTGCACCACCCGGCCCGCGTACCCCGGCTCGGTCACCACCGCCCGGCTACCGGAGTCCGCGAGCACGTAGGCGATCTCTGGTGCGGTCAGCCTCCAGCTCACGGGCACCGCCACCAGGCCGGCGTGCAAGCAGGCGAGCAGCACCTCGTAGGCCACCAGCCGGTTCCCGACGACAAGTGCGACCCGATCGCCGGTGCGCAGCTCGCCGCCACGCAGCACGTCGATCCACTGGTTGACGCGGCGATTGAGATCGGCCCGGCTCACCGCCTCACGCCCGTCGGCCAGGGCCAGCTGAGTGGGCCCAAGCTCGGCCAGCCGAGCTAGTATCTCCGCCATCAGCCCTCCGGCAGGTGTGGTCATCGGATGCGCTCAATTTTATGCTATTTCATAGCATAAAATTGATTAATTTTTACTATATTTTCGTGAGATTTTGAGATTTTGAGATTGTCAATCGACCTGGGCTGAAGAACTTGAAGTAAGATTGAGGTCACGGCTCATTCGGGCACCACGCAGGCAGGGTGATGAGGTTGCAGCCGTTCGACTGGCACGAGGCGGGCCTGACCGTGAGCGAGGTAGCGCAGCGCAGCGGCGCGGCGCCGTCTGCACTCCGGTTTTACGAGCGGAAGGGACTGATCGCCAGCGACCGCACGGCTGGCAACCAGCGGCGCTATCGGGGCGACGTCCTTTGCCGGGTGGCGATGATCCGTGCGTGTCAGCAGGTGGGGTTGTCCATTGCGGAGATCGGATCTGCCCTGGCCGAATTGCCAGAAGGCCACATTCCCGGCCCCGAGGACTGGGAACGGCTGTCTAGGAGGCTCAAGCGCGAGGTGATCAACCGGATGGAGGAACTGAACCGGGTGCTCGGCGCGCTCTCGCAAGCCACGCCCGCTGGGACAAGCCGGCCGCAGCCGGTTCCGGCCGGGACGGCAGCAAATGAAGCAGAGCCAGCTTGATCCGCCCGCACCTTGACTGACTCCGAGCTGGGCCTTTCGAGCGCGCAGAGTCCTGACCTGGGGGTGACCGAGGTGGGCCTGCGCGCGGGTGCGGCCAGGAAGCTCAGGCACGACACCACCTTCCGGCCATGACGATCCGCCTCACTTCTCCACGCCAGCCCGTTGCCGAGCAATCGATCATAGTTGAAGCGTATAACTATATGTTATGCATATCTGTTACCCATAGCCGCCGTTACCCGTGGGAGGCATCTGCACATGATCGATCATCCGCTGCGCCCGGCGCGGCCGGACATTGTGGCCGTGGCGCGAGTGCAGGTGCTTGAGCGCGGCGAATCCCTGACCGAGACGCAGATCCTTGAGGTCCTGCAGGCCCCGGACGACCGGCTCGGCGAACTGCTCGCGCTGGCGCACGAGGTGCGGATGAAATGGTGCGGTCCTGGCGTGGAAGTCGAGGGAATCGTGTCGCTCAAGACCGGCGGCTGTCCGGAAGATTGCCACTTCTGCAGCCAGAGCGGCCAGTTCTCCTCTCCGGTCCGCGCGACGTGGCTGAGCATCGGTGACCTGGTCGAGGCGGCCAGGCGGACTCGCGGCACCGGGGCCACGGAGTTCTGCATCGTC